>ERZ836358.131-NODE-131-length-98371-cov-951.240581_pt1 | contig 98371 bp, 79 predicted proteins | sample MGYA00519942_ERZ836358 | MGnify/ENA primary metagenome ERZ836358 (study PRJEB31850, sample SAMEA3708798) | human gut metagenome | biome: human gut; feature: human-associated habitat; material: faeces | place: China | collected 2014 ...
AATATAAATAATTAATAATCATTTTTTGTGTCCACTTTGGGGAACTGCTACAAGGTGACAACTTTTTCACGTATAAGACAAATTGCAACCGAAAGTCCCTTGAAAAAGTGGCAGAATAGAGCAAAAAGTCCCTTGAAAAACGTGCACAGATTCAAGAAAAGTCCCTTGAAAAACGTGCACAGCATCAAGAGTAATACATCATAAATCATTAGAAAACAGATGTTTAAACGAAAAATCGAGAAATATCTCAAAGAATGGAAGAGTGATGAGCACAAAATGCCTCTCATCATCAAAGGATGTCGCCAATGCGGAAAGACATTCTCGGTACTCGATTTTGCCCATAAGAATTATGAGCATGTTGTGTATCTAGACTTTTTCCAGCACCCAGAATACACGTCGGTATTTGATGGTAGCCTGGACATCGATCTTCTCAGCATGACACTTTCTACCTTAATACCTGATGCCAATTTCGTATCGGGCAAAACCTGCATCATCTTTGACGAGATACAGGAATGTCCACGTGCTCGCACAGCCTTGAAATTCTTCAAGACTGATGGCAGATACGATGTCATCGGTACGGGTTCCCTGCTGGGAGTCAGCGGTTACCATACCAATGCTTCGTCAGAGGCTCCAATTCCTGTTGGTTACGAGACTATCATAGACATGTATCCAATGGATTTTGAGGAATGGCTTTGGGCAAATGGCATTAAGAAAATGACCATCGACTACCTGCATCGCTGCCTGGAAGAAAAGACTCCTGTACAAGAAGCCATCCACGAAAGAATGCGCCAACTGCTGCTGCAATATTGCATTGTTGGCGGAATGCCAAGAGCCGTGAGCGTATTTATGGAAACTCATAATATGCAAAACGTGCTACGGATGCAGCAAGCCATCATCGAAGAATATAAAGTAGATATGCTGAAATATGCTCCACAAGCAGACAAGTCGAGAATCAGAGAATGCTTCGAGTCAATTCCACGTCAACTGAGTAAGGAAAACAAGAAATTCGCATACGCCACAGTACGTCCCAACGGCAGAGGACGTGACTATCAGGGCAGTTTGCAATGGATAGAAGATGCTGGCATTATCCGCCGTTGCTACAACCTGTCAGCGCCCGAACTCCCACTTGATGGCAACGCCATTCCCGACCAGTTTAAGGTTTACATGGCAGATACAGGACTTTTCATCAGTATGCTCGAACCAGGAACGGCAGCTGACATTCTGCAAGGCAATCTCTATGGATACAAGGGAGCCATCTTTGAAAATCTGGTAGCCGACATTTTTGGCAAGATGAATCGCAAGCTCTATTATTTCCGCAAGGACTCGGGTTTGGAAATCGACTTTGTTACAAGATACGAAGGCAAATGCACGCTGGTAGAAGTAAAGGCGAGCAACGGAAACATTAAAAGTGCCAAGACCATCCTTTCGAACCCCGAAAAGTATCACGTATCTCAAGCCATCAAACTGGGAGATGTAAATGTGGGAACAGCCCCACAAACACTCATTCTTCCCCTCTACATGGCTTTTCTGCTGGAAGACAAAAGATAGAAACAGGACATCAAGGAAAATATCATCATAAAAAAAAACGAACAATGATTAAGAAACAAGGAACGATATTGATTGTTGATGACAACCGCAACATTCTTACTACGGTAAGGATGCTGCTGGAACCCATATTCGATGGCATCATCACCATCGCCAACCCTAACTCCATCCCAGCCAAGCTGAGAGAGGAGCACCCCGACGTGGTGCTCCTCGACATGAACTTCTCCAGCGGAATCAATTCGGGAAACGAGGGACTGTACTGGCTCAGGGAAATCAAGAGCCTCAGCCCGAAAACCGAAGTGGTGCTCTTTACCGCCTACGCCGACATCCAACTTGCCGTAACAGGCATCAAGGAAGGTGCCGCCGACTTCATCGTGAAGCCTTTTGAAAACGAGAAGATGATCCGTACGCTGGTAGAGGCTAGGGATAAGAACAGGGCTGTGGATAACGTTATCAACAGGAATAGTGGAAAACCTGGTGGAAAAGATGTGCAAAGCGCTATGTATTGGGGAGATAGCGAAGTTATGAACAATTTGAGAAGTATTGTGGAAAAGGTTGCTGCAACCGATGCAAACATCCTCATTACGGGCGAAAACGGAACAGGTAAAGAGGTGTTAGCCAACGAGATACATCGTTTATCCACAAGATGTGGAAAGAAAATGCTGCCTGTGGATATGGGAGCTATTACGGAAACCCTTTTCGAGAGCGAACTCTTCGGTCATGTGAAGGGTGCATTTACCGATGCCAAGGTGGATAAACCGGGCAAGTTTGAGCTCGCCGACGGCAGCACCATCTTCCTGGATGAGATAGGAAACTTATCCTATGGTCTTCAGGCAAAACTCCTTACTGCCCTGCAGCGCAGAAGCATCGTAAGAGTGGGCGGAAGTAAGCAGATTCCCATCAACGTACGACTGGTTTGCGCCACCAACCGCAATCTGCAGCAGATGGTAAACGATGGCGAATTCAGAGAGGATCTGCTCTATCGCATCAATACAATCCATCTGGAATTGCCTGCCCTGAGACAGAGAAAATCAGACATCGTTCCGCTGGCAGAAAGATTCCTCCATCAATATGGCGATTTATATAATAAGGTGAATCTCCGTTTTTCGGAAGAGGCTGAGAAAAAACTTACCAGTTTGCCATGGTACGGAAACATCCGTGAACTCCAGCACGCCATCGAGAAAGCCGTGATTCTATCTGATGGCGGAATGATTTCTGCCGAAGATATTGACGGCGGAAACCAGCAGAAAAGAGAGAAGCCCCTGGAAGAGGTTCAGACGCTCGACGAGATGGAGAGCCGAATGATAGAGAAAACCATCAGGGAATGTGAAGGAAACCTGTCGGTGGTAGCAGCAAGACTGGGCATTTCCCGCCAGACGCTTTACAATAAGATTAAGCGATATGGATTATAAACTAATTATAATTATCGTGCTTTTGCTCGTGGCTGTAGTGGGTTACATTCGCCTCTACCGCCACTATCGCCGTAACATCAAGAAGGTAACCTTCCTTTTTGATGCAATAGATAATGGGGATTTCTCCTTCAACTTTCCTACGGAGAAGGGGTTTAAGGAGGATAAGATCCTGCACAAATCCCTCAACCGCATCAAACTTTTCCTGCAGCATACGAGAGAGGAGCAGATGGATCGGGAGAAATATTACGAGCAGATTCTGAATGCTGTGGATACGGGCATCCTTGTGGTGGATAGTCACGACAACATCCTGCAGCACAACCAGGCAGCCCTCAGGTTGCTCGATACGGATGTGCTTACCCACATGAACCAGGTAAAAGGGAAACTGAAGGATGAACACCTGGCAAAACATGAGACGCAAGCCATGCTGAAAGACAAGCACGTGCGCATCATCGCCCTGAGCGACGTGAGCCACGAGCTGAGCAATCAGGAGGTGGATTCTTGGATCAAGCTGATTCGTGTGCTGACCCATGAAATCATGAATACCATCACGCCGGTTACTTCGTTGAGCGAGACTCTGCTTACCCGGGTTACAGAGGATAAAGACCTGAAGCAAGGCTTAGAAACCATCCACAAAACAGGAACAGAACTGTTGGCTTTCGTCAACAACTATCGCCGTTTCACCCATGTTCCCCAGCCTCAGCCTGCTCTTTTCTATGTAGAACCATTCCTGGAAAGAATGGCGATGCTCTGCAACCACGAAGTAGAGATTTCGGTTTCTCCCAAAGATTTGCTGGTTTATGCCGATGAGAGTCTCCTCGCTCACGTAGTAACGAATCTTCTGAAGAATGCCGTAGAAGCTTTCAAGGAAAAGGAAAGAGAAGACAAGCAGGAATGCCGCTCCGCAGATTTGCAATCCGCGGCAAGCAAGAAGGCATTTATCCGTCTCAAAGCCTATGCCAACGCCCAGGAATCCATCATCATCGACGTGAGCAACAACGCCGGTCTCATCCCCGAAGATGTAGCCTCCCACATCTTCATCCCGTTCTTCACCACGAAGTCGGAAGGAAGCGGAATCGGTCTCTCCCTTTCCCGCCAGATCATGCGAGTAAGCGGCGGCAGCCTCTCGCTCCATCAGGACAAGGCGCAGGGAATCACCACCTTCCGCATCATCATCCCATAACATAAGCACATTTTTTGAGAGAAAAGTTTGGTGTTTATCCATAAAAATCGTATCTTTGTCCCCACAAATACAGAAGATTATGGCATTCGAAAAGGAAATCAAGGAATACGAGGATTTGAGAGGAAAATATCAAACCCTTATCATCAATAAAATGGATAGAGAAGAGTACATCAAATATAATGAAGTACTCTTCTCTACTTTTTCGTGCGCCATTGAAGGCAATTCATTCTCCGTAGATGATACCCGGGAACTGAAGGAGAAAGGCCTGGGGATGATTCCTGCCGGAAAGACTCTCTTCGAGGCTTTCGAAATGCTTGACCACTTCGAAGCCTTTGAGTACATGATGCAAAACACGCAGCATCCACTCGACGAGAATTTTCTGAAAGAAATCAACAGGCGGGTTACCAGCCATACGCTTTCCTACCGTTCTCCAGAAGCCATTCCGGGCGAATACACCACGACAGACATGGCAGCAGGCGATACGGTATTTGGCGATCACGAAGAACTCATCGCCAGAGTTCCCAAGCTGTTGGAATCTACCGAAAAAGCCATCGTTTCGGCTGCCGTTCATCCCATGATTCTTGCCGCTCGCTTCCATGGTTTCTACGAATATCTTCATCCGTTCCGTGATGGGAATGGAAGAACAGGACGACTCATCAGCAACTACATTCTCTTAAGATTTAATCATCCTCTCCTCATCATCCCATCCGAAGCCCGTCAGGAATATATTTCTGCCCTTCGTATGATTCGTACGGAAGCTACGGACGAGCACCTCATCCGCTTCTTCTTCAAGATGGCAATACAAAGAATGGAAGAAGAGCTGAAGCAGAAAGAGGCTAACACCAAGCGATTTATGACATTCCTCTTCTAATGAAGCATAGCGTCATACGCTCAGAAGTGACAGAAGCACTAAAGCTGATTGCCCTCTGCCTCCACAATCTGTCCATCAAACAGGCGGATGGTGCGATGGGCTATCTTGGCATCATGCTCATTATGCGTTACCATGACGATGGTGGTGCCCTCGTGGTTCAGCTCAGTAAGCAGATGCATCACCTCGGCTCCATTCTTGGAATCGAGGTTACCCGTAGGCTCATCGGCTAGGATGAGCTTCGGACCGAAGACTACGGCACGGGCGATAGCTACTCGCTGCTGCTGACCACCAGAAAGCTGGTGAGGGAAGTGCTTGGCACGATGGCTGATGGCCATTCGCTTCATAATCGCCTGCACCTTTGCCTTGCGCTCCGCCTTCGGAATATTGAGGTAAGTAAGAGGAAGTTCGATGTTCTCCTCTACATTCAATTCATCTATCAGGTTGAAGCTCTGGAACACAAAACCGATTTCTCCCTTTCTCACATCCGTACGCTCCTTTTCCTTCAGGTTTGCCACCTCGTGATTACCCAGGAAATATCTTCCCGAAGTTGGGTTGTCGAGCAAACCGAGGATGTTGAGCAAGGTGGATTTGCCACAACCTGATGGTCCCATAATGGCGACAAACTCGCCGTCTTCTACTGTGAAAGATACGTTATTTAAAGCAATCGTCTCCACATCTTCTGTGCGGAATGACTTGCAAAGATTCTCTATTTTAAGCATTTTCTTATCTTTTTACTTTTTTACCTTTTTTACTTTTAATTTTATTCATCCTTGAGATATTTCACCGGATTACTATTCGCCACCTTGTAGCAGTTGATGACAACGGAAAGCCCGATGATGACGAGCAAGATGATGGTAACGCCGATAAACAGCAAAGGCGTCATCGTAATCTTCTCGCTAAACGACATGAGCCATTGTCGGGCTATCAGCCAAGCCCCCAAGTCGCCCACGATGATGCAAGGCAAGGCAATCTTCATGATGTCCTTCAGGAAGATGCGAAGAATATCCTTCACCTTGGCTCCGTTCACCTTTCTGATTGCAATCTCCTTGCGGCGGCGGTTCACCTCATCGCTCGTATAACCCACCAATCCGAAGAGGGCGATGATCATCGTTACGATGCCGGCAACCAGGATTCCGTTGCGGAAATTGAGCTGGGAAGCGTACTGGTTAGCCAGTTCTGAGGCATAACTTTTCACGATGACCTTATTGTTCGGATACATCGCCTGCACCTTCGATTGCAACTCCGACAACGATTCATCCCTTAGTTCATTAAACTTAACCAACATGTAGTAGGCCGTCTTGGCTGAATAGAAATACAAATCTGGAAATTCATTCATACCATCACCCCCGGTTTCCACAGCCCCCCAGCGAATATTCTTGCACACGCCACAAATGGTAAAGATATTATTATCATGTCCCGTACAGGTAATTTGCTTGCCAACTACGCCATCCTTCCAATGCCACGTTTTGATGAGTTTCTCAGCACCTCGTTCATCAATAATAACCTGTCGGCAACTGTCATTTCTTTCCGTAAAGAAAGAACCCTGAACGATAGGAATATTCAGCATCTTGAAGAAATTGTCGTCCACTCCCGACATCTCCATGATATTAAAGGTATTCTTCTCGTCGCCAGGTACTCCAACCATATTTCCACTACGATCATACCCATCGAGCGGAACATTAAAAGTCGAACTGCAATCCTTGACATTCGGCATCCGTCTGATTTCTGCCAGACATTGGTTGCGCTGGTCTCTATTGCTGGCGTCTATCGAAACAATCGCTACATGATTGTAATCATACCCAGGATTGAGCCCCAACATCAGCTGGTATTGACCATTCACGATGTAAAGCAAACTGAACAGCAAACCAGAGATAACGAACTGGATGCCCAGCAAACCAAGTTTCCATCGGTTGCGATTCTCATTATAACCACGGAAAGCGATGGCTACAGGAATCCTGTTGTAAAGCCAACCTGGCAGCAAGCCGCCAACCAGCAGTACCAGAATACAAATAGCCACCAATATCCAACTGCCACGATTAAGCACCAACGTGCTTACCGGAGCAGAAAGGAAGTTTTCGATGGTTCCCTTGCAAAGGAATACAAGACCTGCAGCAAGAACAACCGACAGTCCCACATGCACCAAAGCCTCAGAGAAAATGATGGCATGAATGTTCTTCGATTCGGCACCATAGCACTTACGGACAGCCATTTCGCGAGAACGACCCACGAGATTTCCCACGATGATAAGCAGATAGTTCATCACAGAAGTGAAGAGGAGGACAAAAGCGATAATTCCCATAATCCATCCCATCTTCTTGACATAAGGGTCTTGGGTGTAAACATCGCTCAATACCGTGAAATCATAGTTCAGTTCTATTCCCATATTCTTCATCTCCTTCAAAGGAAAATGATCCTCTCGCATCTTATTCACGTAAGGCTTGAGTTCTTTTGCCTCATGCCCCTTTGCCAACCGGATGTAGGATCTATAACAATCATTTCCCACCCATTGGCCTCTGCCATCGTAGGAATATACGTATGGCACACTACACCTCGACAGAATCATCTGCGTACCATGAAAGGATGAACCCCAAGGAAACGCTTCGAAAACACCATAGATGGTAAAAGTGGTACCCGGATATTTAGAAAGCGTGAAATGCTTACCAACAACATTACCCCCTATCTTTGCTGCCGTTTCTGAATCGATGAGACAGGATAAGGGTTGGGATAAAATCTGTTTAGCCTTGCCTATCAATATCTTCTGTGGAAAGACATCAAAGAAACAACTGTCTGCCATCCTGATATTGGCAGAAACGATGTTCTGGTCTTCCATCTTGCATTGGGCACCATCATAAAAATAGAGAGTACTGGTAGCAGCTTCCACCATAGGCGCATATTGCTTTACACCTTGGGCGGTGGCTCCTGAAGTATTGGTAAACTCCATGGTTTCACCATGGTTAGTACCCACTTCCGAAATCATATACGTCCTCTCCCAACTAGGGAAATACGTATCGTAGGTCTGCTCGAAATAAATCTCGGCGATAATCACCGAACTGATTGCCAATCCGAGCGCCAGGCACAAGATCTTCACGAAGTTGTGCTGGCCCCTTCGAGGCAGATTCTTGAATGCGTTAATAATATGATTCATATCAAATATCCTGTTTCTAGGGCGTTAGCCCAATTTATCACTAATCACTACTAGTTAATCATTATTAACTAATCACTACTAATTAAAAACTAATACATCATTATCCTTATAGGCCTCATAGCCGCTAACGATAACCTGCTCGCCCGGCTCCAAGCCCTCAATCACCTCATAATACTGAGGATTCTGGCGACCGATGGTTATCTTTCGGCGATAAGCCTTCTTGCCACTCTTGTCTAATACGAAGATCCATTGACCGCCCGTTACACTATAAAACGTGCCTTTAGGGATAATTATTGCCTGCTTCGACTGACCGAGCTGCAAATCTACATAATAGGTCTGACCGGTTCGGATGTTGCCAGGACGAACGCCCTTGAAGACGAAGTCAATGCGGAACCTGCCATCTCTTACCTCGGGATAAACCTTGCGAACCTGCAGGAGATAATGCTTGCCGTTCTGGTCGAAGGTAGCAGTAAGTCCCGGTTTTACCCGGTCGATGTAATGCTCATCTACCTGCGCCTGCACCTTGAAATCGCTGAGGTCGTTGATGACGCCTATCTTCTGTCCAGCCTGGATGCTCTGTCCTAACTCCACATCGAGCAAACCGATTTCGCCCGAAATGGTGCTGCGGATGTTCAGTTTCTCCTTGCGCTGGCGAACCAGCTGCACATTCTTCTGCATGGCTTCCAGATTATCGCCCATCTGCTCCATCTGCGAACGGCGGAGCTGGGCATCCTTCTTCAATCGCTTGCTAATGAGCGCATGCTTCTTGACGGCAAGATCGTAATCTTCCTTTGCCTTGAGATACTCCTCGCGCGAATTGAGTTCTTCCTTGTGCAACGCCTCCTGATGCTGATAGGAACGGCGCTTGGTAATGACATCCTGCGAAAGCGACAGTTCCTCGTTGCTATTGTTCAGGCGGTCCTGTTCCATCGAAATCTGGGTATTGCGAAGCATGTCCTGCTTTTCGGCAAGTTCGCTTTCGGCATTCAGAATCTCCAGGTCGAGATTCGAATTGGTCAGTTTCACAATCACATCGCCCTTGTTCACGTGGGCACCTTCATCCACCACTTTCTCCAGAACAATACCGCCTTCCTCAGAACTGATCTGCACCACGGAGATAGGAACCACCTGTCCATCCACCGAAACATAATCGTTGAACTGCGCCTTCTCCACGGTTCCGATGCTCAATCCCTTTCTGTCCACCTTCAGGGTGGAAGAGAAATTGCCCAATCCCAACCAAATGAGGACTGCGATCAAAACCGCTCCTCCTGCTATCCATGCCCAATACTTGCGAGGCACGAGATATTTTTTCTTTTCTATCTTTATATCCATAATTTAAGTGAAGAGTGAAGAACGAAAAGTGAAGAATTCACTTGCATTCTCCAGGTTTATTTAATTAAATTTTCTCCCTGGTAATAAGCAACCAGCCTCTGTTTGATAATGAGCAGCATCTGCATCTGGAGTTCCTTGATTCTGCTTTCCAGAAGCGTCTGGGCTGCGGTATGAAGATCGAAGGTGGAAAGCATTCCTTCCTCAAACTTCCGGCTCGACATGTGATAGGCGAGCGAATCGGAGGCCACCTTCTTCTGCATCTGATGCAACTCCTTGGCGTAACCCTCTGCATCCATTACCGCCTGGGCTATCTGGTCGTGAAGCTTGCGACGGGTTTCCTCCAGATTCACCTGCGCCAGTTGCCAGTCGTTGCGTGCCTTCTTCACGCTGTGCCAGCGGTCGCTATTATAAATAGGTATGGAAAGGGTCAACGCGAGGTATTCGCCCTGGTTGTTGTGAAACTGCGAGGCAAACCCATCGTATTGCCCTTTCTGAGAGAGATTCTTATAATAGTTGGTAGAAATGCCGCCACCGAGAGAGAGTGATGGCAGCAATCTGCCTTTTACTATCTTGTAATCATACCGTGCCCGCTCCACTTCGTATTCTGCCGACTTCAAATCGGGAGAGATATTTTGGAAACCCTGGTAAACGGTTTCGTAGTTTACTCCAGATTCAGAAACCTCTTTATTATCAGACGTTAGCTTCAAATTCTGCTCCTCTTTAATCAGAATTTTCAGCTCTTCATCCACCGGAAAATTCATCGCGGATTTCAAGGCGAGCAGACTCTGTTTTGCCACATTCTCCTGATACGTAAGATTGTATTCATCTTCCGCCACCTGCGATTCCATCTGTACCACATCCGGTCGGCCTTTCTCGCCCAGTTCATACAGGCGCTTCATCTTAGCCAGCATCCGCTTGCTTTCGTTCAGTTTCTCGCTTGCTATCTGAATGCTTGCCTCAGCATAGGCAGCATCCACATATTTCTGCATCACGTCGATGGCCCGGTCGTCCTGAATCTTCTGCATAGCCGTGGCAGAATAATCCCGGCTCAGCTTAGCCTGCTTCAAGGCGTTGATGGTGGCGAAACCATCGAAGACATTCAGTTCGGCATAAAGCTGATAGTAGTTATTGAATGTCGTTACATTATTATAAGTATTGGTTTCCGGGTCGATGTTTCGTCCCCAGGCATACTGTCCCTGCACGCCGCCCGTAACGGTAGGCAGGAATCCTGCCACAGCATGCTGGTAATCCTGCTTGCGCTGGCGGGCGTTAACCACCTCCCGCTTCACCTCCGTAGCGTGCTCCACGGCGTATTTCATGCAGTCGTCAAGGCTCCAACTCTGTGCCGAGGCTCCAGCCGCCCAGACCAACCATCCTATCAATATTCCTATTCTTTTCATAATCTTCTTCATTTTGGCATGATAAGGACAAGAGCCGTGCCAAAACAGCATTTCTCCTGATAATCAAACCATTAAATAAAAACTCTCATTAAACAAACTGTCCAACAATTAGACACCACCGTCTAATTGTTGGACAGAAGCCGCAGATCAAAGCTGATCATTCATCGCATCCACCACTTGTCCATCAAACAGATTGATGATGCGACTGGCGTAGGTAGCATCGTGCTTGGAGTGCGTCACCATCACGATGGTGGTTCCCTCCTCGTTCAGCTCGCTAAGCAACTGCATCACCTCCATACCATTCTTGGAATCGAGGTTACCCGTAGGCTCATCGGCAAGGATGATGCTTGGCTTGCCCACCACGGCACGGGCGATGGCAACCCTCTGCTGCTGACCTCCGGAGAGCTGATGGGGATAATGCTTGGCACGATGACTGAGCTTTACCTTGCGCAGGATGTCGAGCACTCGCTCCTTGCGTTCCGCCTTGCCAATGCCTAGATATTTGAGCTGCAAGTCGATGTTCTCCTCTACCGTCAACTCATCTATCAGATTGAAATTCTGAAAGACGAAGCCGATGCGACCTTTGCGATAAGCCGTGCGCTCACGCTCTTTGAGATGTCCTACCTCCTCATCGCCCAGCCAATACTTGCCCTCGGTAGGCGTATCGAGCAAGCCGAGGATGTTGAGCAAGGTAGACTTGCCACATCCCGAAGGTCCCATGATGGCTACAAACTCGCCATCCTTTACATTGATGTTCACGCCGTTCAGGGCGATGGTCTCTATCTCTTCTGTACGAAATATTCTCGTTAAATTCTCTGTACGTATCATCTTGATTTAATGTTTAATGTGTAGTGTTTAATGTTTACTTAGCTCATCATGCTATTCCATTTTGATGCTGTCTATCGGATTCTCCATAGCGGTGCGCAGGGTATAGCTGAAGACGGATACCAGGGCTAATACCAAGGTGAAGATGGCTCCTGCCACCAATGTCCACCATGGGAAATCGATGCGGAATTTGAAACCTATCAAGTATTCCTGCATCAGCTTGACACACAATGGGATGGCGATAACCACAGCCACACACGATGTGATGAGGAATCGCTTGGACAGTTGCCATGCCGCATCAGCTACCGAAGCTCCCATCACCTTGCGCAGGGCTATCTGGCGGCGCTGCTGATTGCCATAATATACCGACATGCCAAACAAGCCGAGGGCGGAAATCAAGATGGAAATGCCCATGAAGGTGATGATGAGCACCATCATGTTGCGCTTCTCCTTGAGGGCATCCGCCAAGGTGTCGTCCAGATACTCCGTATCCATATCCGTAGGTACGCCCAACTGCTCCTTAGCCACTTGCTTGCAGGCACTCTGGATAGCAGCCAAGGCTTGGGCATGGTCGCCACGAGTCTTCACCAAGATGGTCCAAAGCACATCATGATTAGAAGGAACACGTATCGCATTATGATTTCCAAATTTGTCAGATTTGAACTCATCAAGAGCATCGCCACAGTGGAAATCTTTCACAACGCCACAAACCTCATATTCCGGCTTGCCTTCACGATTACCGAAATATGGTTTCTTGCTCGATACGCCAAAGGTTCGCTTGGCTTCCTCGCTAACCCAGATTTTGCCTGGCGTTGGGTCAGAATATCGCTCCAGCACCTTGAAGCCCATCATCTTCATCGCTATGGAATCCAATACGCTCAATCGCAAGAACGCTATATTTTCTCCCTTCTCATCATGCACTCCATTAGCAAAGCTGATGACAGGATTGTTGCCGATAGCCGTAGCCTCCTCCACCTCAGGCAGAGATTTCAATCTCGCTATCAACGCCGCGTTTCTGACGTCCACATTATCAAACCCGAAGGTGGTGGATACGCAGAGGATATCTTTTGTTTGATAACCCAAAGGTATGTTGGCGAGATGGCGCATCTGGAGCATCATCGTGATAGCCATCACCACTAGCGACATACTGATAACGCTCTGTGCCACAATGAATATCTTGCTAAACCACATCTTGCTGCGCAAGCGGATGGTGCCCTTCACCACATCTATCGGATTGAAACGAGACACCACGATGGCTGGGAACAAGCCCGACAGCAAGGAGATAACGAGATAAGCCACCAACAGGCATCCCCAAACGGCAGGCGAAGAGAAGAGCGAAATCTTCGTATCCAAGATGCTATTAAATAAAGGTGTGAATGCCCAAGCCAGCAAAATGCCCAGCAAGAAGCAACCTGCCGTGAAGAGTGCTGCCTCCTTGATATAGCGCAATACCACACCCAGTACCGACTCACCCAACAGGCGGCGGGTAGCCATCTCCTTGGCTCGATTGCCTATCTGCGCCACGGTGAGATTGATGTAATTGAAGATGGCTGAAAGCAAGAGGACGAGTGCCACAATCAAAAGGACATTGACCAAGGTCTTGCTGCCATGACGGACATGCGAGCATGTAATATCTGAAAAATACAACTTATCCCAGCGTACCAAGCTAGAGCCCCACAAGAAACTGCCAGTTGTCTTCCCACGACTCCACCATTTCTTCCAATAGCCCATATATTTATTGAGCAATGTGGCATTCACCTTTTCTGGATCAGCATTATCTGCCAATCGGACGATGGTAACAACCTCGCCAAACTGATCCATCGGATACAAATCTGCGTCCTTAAATTTCATGGAAACAAAGATGTCTGTGGGTTCCAGCAAGTCTTCCCTGCCAAAATCATCCACGATGCCCACTACCTTGAATTGCAGCGTGTCGCACTTAACGACCTGCCCGATAGGATTCGTATTGCCAAAAGCCCTCTTGGCAAAAGACTCGGAGATAAGGGCCTGGTGCTTATCCGTGAGCACACGATGAGCGGAGCATCCCCTGCACTTCATACCCATCATATCCAAGAAGTTAGGATCTATGGCACGTGCCTGTACATGATAGTATTGGTCGTTGACCACAGCACCCTTGTCTGTATAATAATCGCTAAATCGGGTCCATTCCTTGATTTCCGGGATGGAAGGAAAGAACTCCTTAGCCGTACCCAAGGTCATGCCAAGGTAATCGCCCGAACCAGGCACATAGAGATTCTTGGCATCTGGCTGATGAGTGCCCACCCGATACTCCATGAAGGCGTAAGATACCAAAATCATCACAAAAGCCAAGGCTATCGAGAGTCCGAAAGCCTCGATAGCCGTATAGAGTTTGTTGCGTAATAAGAACTTAAAATAACTTTTCATATCTGTTGTTTCATTATTTTTTCTGATGCAAAGGTAGCCATTCCTTTTGATTCTGCCAAAGACCAGAAGCCAGCGGCAAGTGGATTGTGTGATTATCATACACTTTTCTGTATGATAATCACACATCACATTCCATTTTGTTGGCTATTTCAAGAAAAAAGCGTACTTTTGCAAACAAAAAAAATAAATGATATGAAATACGGAACCCTTCTTGTCATCGACGATAATCCGTCGATACTCACGGCGCTGAAGATTTGTCTGGGCAATACGTTCGAACGGATTCTCACCCTGCCTCGCCCCGATACAGCCCCCACGCTGCTGCAACAGGAGCAGGTAGATCTCATCCTGCTCGACATGAACTTCTCACTCGGCGTAAACAGCGGTCAGGACGGCTTGCTCTGGCTCCGCACCTTCCGCCGGCTCCACGCCCACATCCCCGTGGTACTCATCACCGCCTTTGCCGACGTGCAGCTTGCCATCAAGGGATTGAAAAGCGGAGCCGCCGATTTCGTCACCAAGCCCTGGGATAATGACGAACTGATAAGGGTACTCAAGGATGCCATCGACAACAATACGGAAGTGGCAACCTTAGAAAATTTTGAGAACGATTACATCCGGAAGGTCGTGGATAAATGCCACGGCAACATCTCGCGTGCAGCCGAAATGCTCGGAATAACCCGACAAACCCTTTACGCAAAACTGAAGAGATGACTTTTGGAAAGGGAAGTTAAAGAAGTTAGGGGGAAGTTAAGAGACAAATGTATTAGAGCTATTGTATTAGAACTATTTTATGGTTATTATCAAGATTATATATTTAATAGGTGGAATCTGCTTCATCCTGGGCAACCTCATCTATCTGTTCTTTCGCCATCAGCGAAGGCTGAAGGCGCGTGCTTTTCTGATGCGTGAGGCTGTAAGAAATGGCGATTACGCCTTCCGCCTCCCCACTTCGGGCTTGCTGCCAGGCGAAAGAGCCTTGCAGCAGGCACTCAACGACATGCAGGGCGATATTGCCCGCCTCGTAGCCAGACACGAAGTGGAATCATGGCAAAAGCTGACCCGTGTGCTTACCCACGAAATCATGAACGCTACGGCTCCCATCTCCAGCATCTGCCAGGCTTATCTCAGCAACCCGCAGATCAAGGGTAGTGAATACGAGGAAGGCATTCAGGCGATTCACGACACCAGCAAGTCGCTTACCAACTTCGTGGATAGTTACCGCAAGCTCACCCAGCTTCAGACTCCCGTCGTAGAACCCCTTCCGCTCGTCTCTTTTCTGGAGAGCATCAAGGCGCTCTATCCCGACCTTAGCTGGCACTTTTCCCTCCCCCAGAATGCCACGCTGGAGGCCGACCACAACATGCTGCGCCAGGTATTCATCAACCTCACCAAGAATGCCATCGAAGCCCATGCCACCGACATCGACGTCCGCATGAGCAGGAACGACCACCCTATCCTGCTGTTCAGCAACAACGGCGAACCGATTCCTGCCGATGTGGCACGGGAAATCTTCATCCCGTTCTTCACCACCAAATCATCCGGCACAGGCATCGGACTCTCTCTCTCCCGCCAGATGCTGATGATGCAGAACATCGAACTGGGACTATCCGACAACTGTCTCTCCGGTTACCATGTTACATTCTATCTGGAAAAGCAAGACACCATCAAAACGACAAAATAATCAGAAAAGAGGATTTTCTGTGATTATTTCATCTTTATTACACCTTTTAATTTGCGTTTTAGCCACTTGCTTTCCTTTTTACGAACTCCTTTTTCACCTTCAATACAGAGTTCTCTTCCTTGTCACTCAACTTCGCCACATTTCAGATTGGCGCAGCCCTGATGTCTGTCTTAATGACTTGCATCGTCTGGAAGGTGAAAACAAAGACTGTTTAAGAAATAAACGAAGCTATCATCAAAATACTCTTCACTCTTCACCTTTCGGCCGGAAACCCCTGTGTTTATCGGCATTCCGAGGGGTGAAGAGTTGTTTTTATCTCTTCACCCACTCTTCACCACTCTTCACCTTCAGGAACGGAAACAGATGCGAAAGACTGATAGGAGGATTGCAAATCAGCCAGAACTGAAGGGTGAAGAGTGGTGAAGAGTAGGTGAAGAGTGCCCGAATACTCTTCACCCCTCGGAATGCCGATAAACACAGGGGATTCGGGGCTTTTGGTGAAGAGTGAAGAGTATTTGGCAGGATGCCTATACGAAAACAAAATAAAGGAGTTTTCGATAACTGTTCCAGTAAAACAGTCAACTAGCCACTCATGCGCTAGTCGGCTGTTTGCGTTTTGCCAGTTAGCTATTTATATTTTGCCAGTTGGCTATTTCCGGTTCTCGCATCAGCTGTTCCCGACATTTTCTAATAATCCTCCATATAACCCTTGGTAAACATATCGTAGGACAGGGCTTCCAGTTCTGAGAGCGTCATCTGCTCTACCGAATGCTCTATCTTACGTATCAGTTCGTCTCGCTTGAAATCGTCATCATCGCTCAGACGCGATGTAAATCTGTTACTCATTTTCTTGAATGTTAAGTATTGAATGTTGAATGTTGAATTGGGCATACGCCACTAAATCTGTGTCATCTGTGAATTAAAAATCGCTGGCCGAAGGGAAAAGCAAATCTATAAGAAGATTACATCCGCTCATAGGTGTTAATAACATTTCCATCATACGCCTCATGGCTGATTAACCGGACGTTATGAGGAAGCATAGGCGCTGGCGTTCCAGAAGTTACGGAGTTTTCCACAGATGTGGACAACAACGTTTCTACCCTGATTTCATCCCAAAGTCCAGCATCGAGGAATGCCTGATGGGTGATGGCGCCTCCCTCTACTATCAGCGACTGCACCTTATTATTATATAAGTACTGCATGATTTGCTGCAACACTTCCGTTTTGCCCCGTGAGAAATCCAGACCTTCGAAACAAGGATGATGGCGGTCGATGACCAGGCGCATCGGGTCCTTGCCGCTCCAATCTCTAACGTTCAGCTGACTGTGGTCGCGCTCATCGGTTATGCGACCTACGAGGATAGCATCGTTCTCAGCACGCAACTTGTGGGAGAGCATCTTGGTGAAAGGCGAGGAAATAGCCATACCCCTACCCCCGTTGTCAAGAAAGCCATTCGCAGTCTGCGCCCATTTCAGGATGATGTAAGGACGCTGATGGGTGTTGAAGGTGATGAAGCGCTTGTTGAGTTCGAGACATTCCGCCTCCAGAACACCTACTGTTACTTCGATGCCTGCCTCGCGAATCTTGCGGATACCGCGGCCCTGAACCTTGGCAAAGGGATCTACGCAGCCGCAAACGCATCGCTTTACTCCTTTTCTTACTATCAAATCGGCGCAAGGCGGCGTCTTGCCGTAATGAGAGCAGGGTTCGAGACTCACATAGATGGTAGCTTGGCTTAACAGATGCTCATCCTCGGGCTTAATAGAAGCAAAGGCGTTGACTTCAGCATGGCCCTCTCCGCACCTTACATGATAGCCTTCGCCGATGATTCTGCCATCCCCACTCACGATAACGGCTCCCACCATCGGATTGGGTTTGGCATTCTCTCTTCCGTTTTTCGCCAGCTGCAGACAGCGGCGCATAAACATTTCGTCTATTTCCTTTTGCGACAACGGTTCGCCCGTCTTCACATTCTGAAAAGAAACATTATTTTGTTCCATATCTAAAACTTTTCTTCGTTTTTTACTTACTTTTCGATAAAATGTCGTACCTTTGCTCTCAAATCAAATCATAATATACGATTTAGAGATGAAAACGTATCAACAACTTTGGCAATCCCTCACCCCACTTTATGATGCAGGCGAAGCACAGGCTATCGTCCGCACCGTGCTCGATGTGAAGTACGGAATGACGCTGACCGACATTATCGGCGGCAAAGTTAATGAATTATCTTCAGATGAAGAAACAAAACTCGAAGAAATTGTCTGTAGGCTGCAAAAAGGGGAGCCCGTGCAGTATGTGCTGGGGCAAGCCGACTTTGCAGGAAGAGCTTTCCACGTGGAGCCGGGCGTGCTCATCCCAAGACCTGAGACCGCCGAGCTTTGTCAATGGATTGTGGAAACACAGAACGAGAACTGGGAAAAAGAAGAGGCAATTATCAGGAAAGAATTTAACATTAGCCCTGACGTTGACTTTAAGGACGTAAACATGTTTAAGGCAAAAGGATGGTTCAAGCGCAAATATTTACGTTTGAGATACCTCTTCAAAATGTTACATACTTATAAAAAAGTTCGTCATACTAAACTAGTCTCTCCTCGACCAAGAATCATAGATCTCTGTACCGGCTCTGGCTGTATTGCCATTACCCTGAGCCTTGAAATTCCAAATTCAGAAGTATTAGGAATAGATATTTCCGACTCAGCCTGCAATGTTGCCACAAAGAATGCCAAGCTGTTAGCATCCAAAGCTATCTTCAGCAATATCGATATCTTTGACTTGCTTGAAAAGTGTAAAACAAACAGAAAAGAACATCTTAAAGCAGACATCATCGTGAGCAATCCTCCTTATATCTGCGAAAAGGAGAAGGCAGAGATGGAGAAAAACGTCCTTGATTACGAGCCAGATCTCGCCCTCTTTGTACCCGACGAAAATCCTCTGAAGTTCTATCGAGCCATCGCCGAATTCGCTTCAACAGAATTGCGAAGCCGTGGCTTGCTCTATTTCGAAATCAACCCTCTCTACGAAAAGGAGACAAGAGAAATGCTCGAAGGATTTGGCTTCGAGGACATCGAGACCAAGGAGGACTCTTTCGGGAAAAAGAGAATGATGAGAGCCATCAAAATGTATTAGAAAAAAGTCATAGAATAACTAATCATAAAGTTCAATGTTCAAATCTCAAAGTTCAAAGTATAAAAAGCCGATGACCGAGCAGCAGGCGCTTCTGAAGCTCACCACCCTCTGCACCCAAGCCGAACATTGCTCGCAAGAGATGATCGACAAGATGAAGAAGTGGGAACTGCCCGAAGATGCTATCGCCAGAAACATGGAATTCCTGACCGAGAAGAAATTCATCGACGACGAACGGTTCGCACGCTTCTTTATCAACGACAAGATAAAATACAATAAGTGGGGACGCCGGAAGGTGGAACAGGCGCTGTGGATGAAACATATTCCGAAGGACATCTCCGACCCTATCTTCGAAGAGATAGAAGACGACCTGTATATGGAAACCCTCCTGCCCCTGATGAAAAACAAATATAAAACCATCAAGGCAAAGAACGACTATGAACGCTCGATGAAACTCATCCGCTTTGCCCTGGGAAGAGGATACAGCATGGAGGTTATCCACAAATGCATCGACCGGATGAAGGAAGAAGATCTGGGAGACATCGATTTCGAAGAGGAATTCTAAAGCAAAGCATCAAGTTCAATATCCAAACCTCAAAATTAAGAGTAAAGCCATGCGTACCAGCCTGTTAAGTGACATATTCGATTTATTCTTCCCCCGAACCTGCGCCATCTGCGGAAATGTGCTCGCTGGCGGGGAGGAGATGATATGCATAAAATGTCTGTTCCGCATGCCGGGAACCGATACCTGGGAACAGCCCTACGACAACGAGATGGCAAAACTCTTCTGGCATCTGATTCCCATCGTACGCTGCTGCGCTCTCTTCCATCACATCAGCCATGCCACATCGGCTAGAGCCATCTACCAGCTGAAATACATGCATCATCCTGAAATGGGAATCTATCTGGGCAGAATGCTGGCAAAGAAGGGGTTAGGCATTCAGTTCTTCGACGGAATAGACGCCATCATCCCCATCCCGCTCACCCGAAAACGAGAAAAAGAACGCGGCTATAACCAGAGCCTTCTCATCGCCAAAGGTATCCAGCAACTCACCCATCTGACCATCATCAAGGATGCCGTAAGAAGGAAAAAGTTTAGCGAAAGCCAAACCCACAAGAACCGGCAGGAAAGACAGGAAAACGTGAGCCAGGTTTTTGAAGCCGCAGCAACCTATCATGACGGGCAGGGCGAGCACCCCATCACGCAACTTGAGGGCAAACATATCCTCATCATCGACGACGTATGCACCACCGGAGCCACCATCATCTCCTGTGCGGAAACCCTGATAAAAGCAGCCGGAAAGATGAAGATAAGCGTGCTGACTGTAGGTTTCGCACACGACTAAAGGCCCTTTTTGCCGAGAGTTAAAACATTTTAACCCTAAATATAGCCGCCGTGTGCAAAAATCATTGTACCTTTGCAAAATAATTAATAATAATTTAATCCTTTAAGATTATGGACAAACTGAAGAAAGAATTCGCATCTAAGTTATTGAAAGTAAAGGCTATCAAGTTGCAGCCTAATGATCCATTCACATGGGCTTCTGGCTGGAAGTCACCATTCTATTGCGATAACCGCAAGACTCTCTCATTCCCAGAACTCCGCAATTATGTAAAGCTTGAGCTCGTTCACGCTATCCTGGAGCAGTTCCCAGAGGCTGATGCTGTAGCCGGAGTAGCTACTGGTGCCATCGCGCAGGGTGCTTTGGTTGCTGACGAACTGAACATGCCTTTCGTATACGTTCGTTCTAAACCAAAGGATCACGGTATGCAGAACCTCATCGAAGGTCAGCTCGACCCTAAGGCTAAAGTTGTGGTAGTAGAAGACCTGATTTCTACCGGCGGCAGCTCTCTCAAGGCAGTAGAGGCTCTCCGCAAGAACGGCAACGAGATTGTGGGCATGGTAGCTAGCTACACCTATGGTTTCCCTATCGCCGAGAAGGCTTTTGCTGATGCTAACGTAAAGCTGGTTACTCTGACCGACTATGAGCACGTAGTGGCAGAGGCTCTGGAGACTGGCTATATCAAGCAGGAAGACGTAGAGCTGCTCCACGAGTGGCGCAAGGACCCAGCTAACTGGAAGAAGTAATCAAGCTGACCCATCAATAATGAGTACAAGTACATTCGAAAGTAATATCAAACAGATTCCTCACAAGCAGGAATCTGTTTACCGTACATTGAGCGATCTGAACAACCTGCAGATGCTTAAAGACCGCTTCGAGCAGGTGAAAGACCAGATTCCTGAGGACAAGAGAAAGGAAATGGAAAAACTGAAGGACCTCAAGTTTGATAGCGACAGCATCTCTATCACAGCACCTATGGTGGGTGAAATCAAGATGCGCATCATCGACCGCGAGGAGCCTAAGACCATCAAGTTTGAAACAGAAAACAGCCCTGTTCCTTTCAACTTCTGGATTCAGCTGCTCCCTACAGGCGAATTCTCATGCAAAATGAAACTCACCATCAAGGCAGAACTTAACATGTTTATCAAGGGTATGGTGAAGAAGCCATTGCAGGAAGGCATCGAAAAAATTGCTGATGCGCTTGCGATGATTCCTTACCAGGATTAATAAATAAAGAAATTATGGCACATAAACTTTGGGAAAAGAACTTCGAAGTAAACAAGGAAATTGAAAGATTCACCGTAGGAAGAGACCGCGAACTCGACCTCTATCTCGCCAAGTATGACGTGCTGGGCAGTATGGCACACATCACCATGCTCGAAAGCATCGGACTCCTGGAGAAAGATGAACTCACCCAGCTCCTTGCCGAACTGAAAAACATCTACGCCATCGCCGACAAGGGCGAATTCGTAATAGAAGACGGCGTGGAAGACGTTCATTCCCAGGTAGAACTGATGCTCACCCAGAAACTGGGCGACATGGGCAAGAAGATTCATTCGGGTAGATCACGCAACGACCAGGTTCTCGTAGACCTCAAACTCTTCACCCGTCATGAGTTGAAGGAGATTGTGGATGCCGTGAAGATTCTCTTCGACGAGCTGATTCAGAAGAGCAACCAGTATAAGGACGTGCTGATGCCGGGCTACACCCATCTGCAGGTGGCTATGCCTTCATCATTCGGTCTCTGGTTTGGCGCTTATGCTGAAGGACTTGCCGATGACATGCTCTTCCTTCAGGCAGCTTACCGCATGACCAACCGCAACCCATTGGGTAGCGCTGCCGGCTATGGAAGTTCATTCCCATTGAACCGCACCATGACCACCGAACTTCTCGGTTTCGACAGCATGGACTATAATGTGGTTTATGCACAAATGGGCAGAGGAAAGATGGAGCGCAACGTGGCTTTCGCCATGGCTACCGTGGCAGGAACTTTGGCAAAGATGGCTTTCGACGCCTGTATGTTCAACTGTCAGAACTTCGGTTTCGTAAAATTGCCTAAGGAGTGTACCACCGGTTCGAGCATCATGCCACACAAGAAGAATCCAGACGTATTCGAGTTGATTCGCGCCAAGAGCAACAAGCTCCAGAGCCTTCCACAGCAGGTAATGCTCATCATGAACAACCTGCCAGTAGGCTATTTCCGCGATCTTCAGATTATCAAGGAAGTGTTCCTCCCTGCCTTCGACGAGTTGAAGGACTGTCTGCAGATGGCTGCCTACATCATCAACAAGATGGAGGTAAACGAGCATATTCTTGACGATCCTCGCTACGACCCTATGTTCTCAGTAGAAGAAGTGAACCAGCTTGCAGCCAACGGAATGCCATTCCGCGATGCTTACAAGAAGGTAGGACTGGAAATCGAGGCTGGCGAATTCAAGCCAAACAAGGATATTCATCATACTCACGAAGGCAGCATCGGCAATCTCTGCAACGACAAGATTCAGGCGCTGATGGAGCAGACCCTCTCTGAGTTCCACTTCGAGCGCATGGAGAATGCCGAGAAGAATCTTCTGAAATAAAGACTGAAAGGTTTCTGCATGAAGAATAGCATATATAATAAGGTATATATATATAATAAGGTGAAGAGCATGGCTGGAATAGCTATGCTCTTACTTTGTTCGTGCGATGCAGAAAACAGCATCAGCACAAAATATCCCTGCCAGTTCTATTTCAAGTCGCAATACCATCCGGGCACAAGTCTGGAAACAGCCCTCAACGGAACGGGCGTCTACACGATGGTTAGTGCCAAAAAGATAAATGGAGCCTGGAATATCTATTCTACATTAAACGATGGCAAAAACCAGACGGAAACCATCATCCTCTCTACAGCCAAGGAGAATTATGCCAACTATACTTATCTGGGAGCGGGCAACGACCCTAAAGATGCCAGGAAGAATGGCTTCATCATGGGATTATCCAACTTCAGCGGACCTGTAGCCTGGGACCGCCAATGCCCCAACTGTCTGGAACAATATGGTGGAACCAACTATCCGCTGGAATGGACCGGCAACCGCCAATCGGTTATTTGCGACAAATGCAAACGCATCTACAGCCTGGAAAACGGAACCATCACAAGCGGCGGAAAGAGCAAAAACGACAAGCCGCTGATGAAATATATAGTAGATTACCATGGTACAGGAAGCGATATACATGTAGGAAACTAAGCAGAAACGGAGGGCAAACGAAAAAAATGGCGCTTTCTTGTCTTAAAAAATGTAAATCGTTTGGAGATTTAAAGAAATAGCATTACCTTTGCACCCACATAACGCGGAAATAGCTCAGTTGGTAGAGCACAACCTTGCCAAGGTTGGGGTCGCGGGTCCGAGTCCCGTTTTCCGCTCAACTCTTAACGTTTACCATGCCGCAATGGTGGAATTGGTAGACACGAGGGACTTAAAATCCCTTGGCCAGTAATGGCTGTGCGGGTTCGAGTCCCGCTCGCGGCACCTTAAAGTTTTTCCTTATGAAAAAATTTGCTTACATCCTCATTTTATTCATTACGCTGGTCTTAACATCATGTGGTGTTAGCAGTGGGCATTTCAAGTTTGAAGGCAAATTTCTCAACATGAATCAAGGCGAGTTTTATGTATACAGTCCTGACGGGGGCTTCGAAGGCGTTGACACCATCAAGGTAGAAGGCGGCCGTTTCACTTTCGAAACCGAATGTAAGGAAGATTTTACCATTATGCTTGTTTTCCCTAATTTCTCTGAGCAGCCTATCTTCGCAAAATCGGGCAAATCAGTAGAAATCAAGGCAGATGCTTCGCACCTTAAGGAAATGGAGGTAAGCGGAACCAAGGATAACGAACTGATGACAAAATTCCGCCAGAGCATCCTGAAAGATACGCCACCTGAGGCTAAAAAGCATGCTGAAGACTTCGTCAGAGAACATCCGAATTCTGTGTGCAGCATCTATCTGATCAAAAAATACTTCATCACTTCTACACAACCTGATTACCGCAAGGCGCTCTCACTCATCAATATCGTAGAGAAGGAACAGCCTAAAAATGGACAGTTGGCTAAGATGAAGCAGTTGGCAGAAACCATGAAGAATGTAGGCACCGGTGCAACCCTGCCTTCATTTACAGCATACGATATCAACGGAAAACTCGTTTCTAGTACAGAAATGAGCAGCGCTCCAGTTGCCGTACTCTACACCTGGGCTACCTATAACTATGACAGCCAGGACATGCAGCGCGAACTGAAGAGCCGTCAGAAAAAATCGAACGGCAAGCTTAAGCTGATGGCTTTCTGTCTGGATGCCAGCAAGAGCGAATGCAAGAACAACATCAAGCGCGACTCTATCGCATGCCCTATCATCTGCAACGGCGAAATGCTGGAAGACAAGACCTTGAAGAAGTTGGGATTGGGAAACCTTCCTGACAACATCATACTTCAAAATGGTAAAATCATCGCCCGAGGCATGAAAAAGCAAGAGCTTTACACTAAGCTCGACCAACTGCTAAAATAAATACTTTCGAGCTAGTCAAGAACCCATAAAAAGCACGCCTATATGTTAGTAAAGACATATTGTGCAGCAGTTAACGGACTAGAAGTAACTACTGTAACCGTAGAAGTAAGCCTCAACAGAGGCGTCATGTACCACCTCACAGGCTTAGGCGACGAGGCGGTCAAAGAGAGCCGTAACCGAATTTCAGCAGCTCTCCAGTATAGCGGCTTCAAATTTCCGATAGCCGACATCACCATCAATCTGGCTCCAGCTGATCTCCGAAAAGAGGGCAGCAGTTTCGACTTGCCGCTTGCAATCGGACTTCTAGGCGCCAACAACAACATTCCCGAAGATCATCTGAAAGAGTACATGATGGTAGGCGAGCTGAGCCTTGACGGTACGCTCCAACCTATCAAAGGTGCCCTACCGATAGCCATCAGAGCCAGAGCAGAGCACTTTAAGGGACTGATTGTGCCGGAACAGAACGCTCGGGAAGCGGCTGTCGTAAACAATCTTGAGGTTTACGGCATGAAAACGCTTTTCGAAGTCATACAATTCATGAGCGACAGAAGCAATCCTTCTCCTACAATCGTTGACACCCGCAAGGAATTCTACGAAAACCAGACACATTGTGAATACGATTATGCCGACGTCCGCGGTCAGGAGAACGTGAAAAGAGCGCTCGAAGTGGCGGCGGCTGGCGGACACAACCTGATTATGGTAGGTCCTCCAGGTTCTGGAAAGTCGATGATGGCAAAACGTTTGCCGTCCATCCTTCCCCCTCTCACGCTCTCTGAGAGTCTGGAAACAACACAGATTCACTCCATTGCAGGCAAACTGGGCAAGAATGTATCACTCATTTCCCAACGCCCGTTCCGGTCTCCTCACCATACCATCTCTCAAGTGGCTCTGGTAGGAGGTGGAACTTCGCCACAACCGGGAGAAATATCGCTCGCACATAATGGCGTTCTGTTCTGCGATGAACTTCCGGAGTTCAATAAAACCACTCTGGAAGTACTCCGCCAGCCATTGGAAGACCGCCACATCAACATCAGCAGAGCGAAATATTCTACAGATTACCCATGTTCATTCATGTTTGTGGCAAGTATGAACCCTTGTCCATGCGGATATTATGGTGATCCGACACATCGCTGTGTCTGCACGCCAGGCCAGATTCAAAGATACATGAACAAGATTTCGGGTCCGTTACTCGACCGCATCGACATCCAATGTGAGATTAGTCCTGTTCCTTTTCAGGATATTTCGAAGGCAGCACCAGGTGAGCCAAGTGCCAAGATCAGAGAAAGAGTCATCAAGGCAAGAGAAGTTCAGGCCGAAAGATTCAAAGATTATAAAGGCATCCATTGCAACGCCCAGATGACCGAAAGAATGATTCATCAGTTTGCCGAACCCGACGAACAAGGTATCGAACTGCTCCGAATGGCAATGGAGAAGCTTTCTTTGTCAGCCAGAGCTTACAACAGAATCCTGAAAGTGGCACGAACCATTGCTGATTTGGCAGGAAGTGAACAGATTAAGCCTGACCATATAGCAGAAGCCGTGGGATACAGAACCCTCGACAGAGGCGATTGGGCAGAAAGAGGACATTTATAATCATAAAGAAGATATATGTAAAAGGATAAAAATCCGTTTTTTCCTATCATTCGCTCTAAAAAGTTGGATTTATAAAGGAAAAAAGGGAGAAAAATAGAAGAATAGCCATTCTAAAACAATTACAAATCTGTTTTAGAATGGCTATTTTCTTTTGTTACTACAAAAATATTACCCCATAAACACAAAAACACTATAAAAATCGGGCAAAGATGAATACTAAAATCGTCCAATAAAGGGTAAATTCTGTTCTCTAGGGTGGAGTATTTGATTTAAATTAGCTTTTAAATTTACGAAAATCACTAATTCTAACAAAAATTACCCCATATAGGATAAAAAAATGCATTACCTTTGCAAACGTAAAAAGAACGCTAGCACAGCGCTAGTTTAATTATTAACAACAAAACTATTAAGATTATGGATTGCATTTTTAAAATTACAAACGCAGTAAAGAAGATTGGTTTCGTAATTCTTCTTGCAGAGTTGGCCGTTATCGCCTATATGAACGTAATGTAAGAAATCTCTCTATAGATATAAATATATAAGGAGGAAGTTTTCTACATACTAAGGTAATTAGATTGTAAAAGGTCAACAACATAAGTTGTCAGAACGAATAAGCTCTTAGAAAAAGTAAATGATAATAATTAGGTACAATCCTATCAGGGAGGAGTCTGATGGAAATGTACAAGATGGGAGGCTCTTGCAGAGATGCGAAGGGCCTTTTTTTGTATCCTGCCCTACGCTATCCTTACTATAAAAATACTAAAGAACCCAGCTTTTTACACCTTATTATATATATAAGTAAGAAAAAGCGACGATAATTCTTTCTTATCTCCAACATTTTTTGTAATTTTGCAGCCAAATAACAAAAATATATTAGCTAATATGGAACAAAAGAACTTTAAACGTACTACCGTGACTGCGGCTTTGCCTTATGCCAACGGTGGTGTGCACATCGGTCACCTGGCAGGTGTATACGTGCCAGCCGATATCTATGTTCGCTATCTCCGCCTCAAGAAGCAGGATGTTGTCTTCATCGGCGGTAGCGATGAGCATGGTGTACCTGTTACTATCCGTGCCAAGAAAGAAGGAATTACCGTTCAGGAGGTGGTTGACCGCTATCACAATCTCATCAAAAAGAGTTTCGAGGACTTCGGTATCTCTTTTGATATTTACAGCCGTACCACTTCGCCAACTCACAATAAGTTTGCTTCAGACTTCTTCCGCACACTCTATGACAAGGGCGTATTGGAAGAAAAGGTAGAGGAGCAGTTCTGCGACGAGGTAACAGGCGAATTTCTTACCGACCGTAATATCGTAGGAACTTGTCCTCGCTGTGGTGCAGAGGGTGCTTATGGCGACCAATGCGAGAAATGTGGTGCTACCCTATCTCCTGAGGAGCTCATCAACCCTACCAACAAGAACAACCCTGGTCATGGTCTCGTAAAGAAGCCTACCAAGAACTGGTATCTTCCATTGAACAAGTATCAGGATTGGTTGAAGAAGTGGATTCTGGAAGGTCACAAAGAGTGGCGTACCAATGTTTACGGTCAATGCAAGAGCTGGTTGGACATGGATCTTCAGCCACGTGCCATGACCCGCGACTTGGATTGGGGTATTCCTGTTCCAGTAGAGGGTGCAGATGGAAAGGTGCTCTACGTTTGGTTCGATGCACCTATCGGTTACATCTCAAATACCAAAGAACTCTGCGATGCTCATCCTGAAAAGTGGGGAACATGGCAGAAGTGGTGGCAGGATCCTGAAACTCGTCTTGTTCACTTCATCGGTAAGGACAATATCGTGTTCCACTGCATCATCTTCCCTACTATGCTGAAGGCTCACGGCGACTATATCTTGCCAGACAACGTACCAGCCAACGAGTTCCTGAACCTGGAGGATGATAAGATTTCAACATCCCGCAACTGGGCTGTATGGTTGCACGAGTATCTCGTAGATTTGCCAGGCAAGCAGGATGTATTGCGCTATGTATTGACAGCCAATGCGCCTGAGACCAAGGATAACAACTTTACCTGGAAGGATTTCCAGGAGCGCAACAACTCTGAGTTGGTTGCCGTTTATGGTAACTTCGTAAACCGTGCCCTCCAGCTCACCAAGAAGTATTGGGGCGGCGTAGTTCCTGCCTGTGGTGAATTGCAGGAGGTAGATAAGAAGGCTATCGCTGAGTTCAAGGACGTGAAGGAGAAGGTAGAGCAGTATCTCAACGTATTCAAGTTCCGCGAGGCTCAGAAAGAGGCTATGAACCTGGCTCGTATCGGTAACCGATACATCACAGAGTGTGAGCCTTGGAAGGTTTGGAAGACCGATCCTAAGCGTGTGGAGACCATCCTGAACATCTCCCTGCAGTTGGTTGCCAACCTCGCTATCGCCTTCGAGCCATTCTTGCCATTCTCTTCTGAGAAGCTCCGCAAGATGATCAATATGCCTAACTTCGAGTGGACTCAGCTCGGCAGCACAGATTTGCTCAAGTCTGGTACCCAGCTCGGTGAGCCTGAATTGCTCTTCGAGAAGATTGAGGATGAGGTTATCGAAAGACAGCTCCAGAAGCTCGCTGACACCAAGAAGGCTAACGAGGAGGCTTCTTATCAGGCTGCTCCTATCAAGCCAGAGGTTAGCTTCGATGATTTCGAGAAACTCGATATCCGCGTAGGTCACATTCTGAACTGCGAGAAGGTAAAGAAGTCTAAGAAACTCCTGAAGTTCACCATCGACGATGGTTCTGGCGTAGAGCGCACCATCTGCTCAGGTATCGCAGCCTACTACGAGCCAGAGCAGCTGATCGGCAAGGACGTATTGTTCGTAGCCAACTTTGCTCCTCGCAAGATGATGGGCATTGAGAGTCAGGGTATGATTCTGAGTGCAGTCAACTTCGACGGCTCATTGAACGTAACTTCTCTCCTTGGCAAGGTTAAGCCAGGAAGCCAGGTAGGATAAAGAATCATAGAATCATCTGATTATCAGATAAGATAAAAGCCTCAAATCCTTTGCGGATTTGAGGCTTTTCTTATTTCTATCCAAATATTCTTTTATAATGTAAAACGATAACCCACAGTAAAGGTCAGAGCCTTGTTCTTGCAGTTATCCCAATCACCCTTGCCAGCCTTCGTCAGGCTCACGTTATAACGGGCATCCAGAATCACGTTCATATATTCATAGCTCAAGCCCAAAGGGATGGCTACATCCACCTTCTTGGCAGGCCAAGGAGCTTCGGTCTCCTGCATATCCTTGTATGTAATAGACCCGTTTTTATCCTTCTGAAGGTCGGTTTCCTCTCTTTTCACCTTGCCGTCACCACAAAGGAATCCCACCTGAACGCCTGCATTCACCGACAAGCCCTCTACAAGATAGGCTTTCAGCATGAGCGGAACCTGGATATAATCGAGGTTCACATGATGATTCTTAATACCTGTATATTCCCCTTTTTCAGCATTCTCAGTCAACTCACAGTCAGGGAAGCGCATACCCTGTCGGGCATAATAAGCACCCAGCGTAATACCCAGGCTCTTATTTATGCGATATTCCACATCTGCGCCACCCATGAATCCTGCCTGATACTTAGACTCTAGCGAGGTTCCATCCAAAGTTTCCAGAATCAACCCGCTCCAGTTAGCCAGAGTTACACCGATACGGGGAATTACCGAGAATCTGCCTACCGGATTCTCCACTTCTTGTGCCTTTGCTCCCACAACAGCAAGCAGCAGCACCAGCATTATAACTATTTTCTTTTTCATTTCCACAACAGTTTGTATATCATAATAACAAGAAACAAGGGATAATATTGCATCCTACTATCATTTTTCTCCATAACAGACCAGTTCTCGCAAAGTGTTAACAAATACAACTCATAGTTTTCTTCCCTCCAACTCACCGTTTTCTGGAGCATAAGTCATAGTTTACGCCATGCCAAACCTGCATTTATGACCTAAAAATATAACACGGACAAATTCAATTTGTCCGGATGCTTGTCCGGCAGCTTTATAAGCTTCTTGTAATCAGCGCATTATAACATGTCGGACAAATTTGTCCGGACAAATTGAATTTGTCCGTGTTTTTTTTCTTGGAAAGAGGCGAGCTTTACAGCCAGCATTCTTACCCCTGTATTCGTCAAAAGTGTGATTTATCACAAAAAAATCGAATAACATGGGGATAAAACGTAATAATGTGAAGAACGGCATCTGCTCTGCCTATTGCACTATCCTCCACCAAGATGTAAGCACCCATCAAATTAAAAATGAACCATCCCTACACGCACTTCCTTGTTTGGATAATCCAGCTGATAGCTCTGCAAGATAGGGTTATACTTCTTGATGGTGAGATACCCACTCTGATAAAGCAATGGTAAAGCAGAAGTCATCTGCTCAGGAGAGACATCGAAATCATCCACCCCTACGGATTTCTGTTCTATATCCATCACCCCCACATGATGTTTGCGTAAAGTGTTGATAATGTATGCAGGAGTACCTGAACTAAACCAATAAGCTGCTATTTCTTTACTTCTCAACGCTTTAACCAGACTAAACGGATTAAACACATCTTCTGATTTTTTACTGAAATGATAACCATCATAATATGAACCCAACTCGGCAACCGTTTCATCAAAAGTTTTTCCCAAAGACTTGGCTAGCAACTCAACATCAGGCTTCATCACCGTCAGTAGTTCTGTCTTGCTGATACCACAGATAGCAGAATACTGATCGAACATGCTGATATTATCCAAATTATTGATCTCGCTAAAGATACTCAACTGAGAGAACTTGGTGATACCCGTGATAAAGGTAAATTCCAGCCAAGGGTCGAGATATTTCAATGGGCTATAGAACTTCCTCATAACCAAGCGCAATGGCATCAAACTTTCCTTCTCATGCACGACATCCAAGAGAGGAGCATCATATTCGTCTATCAAAACGACCACCTTTTGACCCGTCTTCTTATAGGCACGCTTCACCAAAGACTGCAAACGCTGGCTCGGCTGCACCGCCAATTCGTCACGTCCATAGACCTGCTCGTATTCTGAAAGCATGTAGCCCAGCATCTCTTCTAACCCTTCGGGTGTCTGATTTTTGGCAGTACTCATGTCGAAGTGAAGAACAGGACGTTTCACCCATTCTTTCTCATATTCGCCAAGTGCCAAACCATCAAACAGTTCCTTCCTGCCCTCATAATATGCCTGGAGCGTAGAGACAAAAAGCGACTTACCGAATCGTCTTGGACGACTCAGAAACACATATTTAGAACCATTACGCAAGAAATCGACAATATACCTTGTCTTATCTACGTACACATAATTACCCTCTCGTATATCAGAGAAAGTTTGCATTCCTACTGGGTATTTTCTTATCTCTTCCATAGCCATATTACTTTAGACGGTGCGAAGTTACGAATAAAATATCAGATACGCAAATAAAAAGACAAAAAAAAGAGAGGCGAGCTTCACAGCCAGCCTCTCCCGAGAGATTTATAGAAAATGCCACTCATGGCATTCCTATATCTTGATTAAAAATATTATCTTATTAAAATATTCCATTAACAGCGATTACTCACCGTAACCCGTATTCTGCTTGATGTTAGGGTTAGCGTTGATCTCTGCCTGCGGAATGGCAGCAATAGCCTTGAAGTAATCACGGTTGAAAGACTGAGCTTCCTTGCTCAATGTCTTGTGCCAACCCTTATCAGCTTCACTTGTATAACGGGTGATAGTCTCGTTATTACGCAAAGCATCAAAGTAACGCTGTCCCTCGCCAATCAACTCCTTACGACGCTCAATCAAGATACGCTCAAGTGTGATGTTATCCACTGTTGCCAAAGAAGCCTCTGTTGTGGTACGGTTCTTTACCAAATCATTCAGATACTCTACAGCCTTAGTCTTGTCATTTTTTCTAAATGCACACTCTGCAGCTGTCAAGTAAACCTCAGAAAGACGGATAATTGGAACGATAGTAACATTACGAAGATTATCACCTTGACCACGCAACTTGTTCAGAAATACCTTGTTGGTACCATAAGTTGCCACCTCTTTGGGTGCAGTTGCAGGCAAGAACATATCGTTACGAACATCTTTTGGGTCTGAAGTAAGCATGTCAACAAACTTCTTAGTAGCAACCATTTCCTTGTAGCCATCACGCTGCTGGAGGTTACCGATACCATTCAAGTCATTGTTGTCTGTAGAACCTGCCACATTGAGACGGAACAAGAACTCACTTTCATTAGGAGTTGAAGCATCCCATGCTTTGAAGTATTGGTCACGAGTCCACAACGCTGCGCCAGAATTCTTGATAATATCCTCAGCAACAGACAAGGCGTTAGCATAATCACCCATATTCAAATAAACACGAGAAAGGATTGCCTTTGCTCCCCAAACGCTTACATAACCTGGTTCTGTCTCTGTAGCAAGAGCATTAGAGCTGATAGCCTCAGTCAAATCCTTCACTACTTGGGTGTAAACCTCAGCAACAGTGCTACGAGCTGGTTTTGCATTAGACTCCAGCACTTCTGTTACCAATGGTACACCAAGAGATGCACCCTGATCCTCTGTATATGGCTTTCCGTAAATTCTCACAAGATCGAAGTGGGCAAGAGCACGTAGAACTTTAGACTCTGCTGCGTATTGTTCAATTTTTGCTTTTGCTTCAACAGCATCACTTAATTTTCCACCTTCTGCAGCTGCAATAATTCTGTTTGCACGTCCAATTACAACATATGGAGACTGCCATGATACTGTACTTTTGTTGAATTCTGATGCTGTCTGATAGTTCATGTCATAGTAGAAACTTGCACGGTTAGAACCACCAAGATTATTATACTGATAATCATCACCTGCATGAACATCACCATAAACGAAGAATTGCTGACCATAGTAATCTACCAAGCTGCTGTTTCCTTTCAAAGCCTTGTACATACCCGTTCTCGCAGCATCCAAGTCTGAACTGCTGGTCAAGGCTGCATCTGCATCTGTACCATCAGAAGGAGCTACGTCCAACCAATCATTGACGCAAGATGACAGGCTGGCTGCCAAAATAGCGCAGCCCATTACCTTATATATTGATTTTAATACTTTCATTGTATTTCGTTCTTTTATAAATTAGAAACTAAGTTCGATACCAAATGTATAAGTTCTCAAAGCTGGCATTTCGAATGTACACAAGCCATCCGCTGGTGTCTCTGGATCAACATAAAGATCCTTAGACTTCCAGGTCAACAAGTTGTTGGCAGAGAAATATACACGAGCCTTGCTCAAGCCGAGGTTGCTGATCCACTCCTTTGGTGCTGAGAAACCTAAGGTAAGGTTCTTCAAGCGAAGATAATCGTTAGGCATCAACCAACGAGAAGACAACACACCCTTACCATAACCAGCCTGGAACTTAGGCAACTTAGCATTATCGCCTGGCTTCTGCCACATATCCTCCAACTTATAGTAAGAAGGGATTGCTCCATAGAGGGCGTATGTACCACCATTATCGTGCAACCAAGTAGCATAATCGTAAGAGTCACCGCCCAACTTATAGGTCAAAGTAAAGTTGAAGTCGATAAACTTCCACTTGATGAAGTTAGACAAACCACCCTCAATTGTTGGCTCATGATGACCAACAATAGTCTTGTTTGCCTCAGCTACATTAGTAGTGGTCTTGCGAGCATTCTCAGTTCCATCATTAATGTAATAGCTCTCCTTACCTGTCTCAGGGTCAACACCTGCATACTCATACATATAGTAAGAATAGTAAGGCTTACCTACCTGATGAATCAAGGCACCACTGATAATCTTGTCATCATCACCTGTCAACTCTGTTACCTTGTTGGAGTTATGACCAAAGTTCAGAGAAGTAGTCCAAAGGAAGTCCTTCTTCTGAATGTTGGTAGAAGAAATGGTCACCTCAATACCTTGGTTACGCATAGAACCTACATTCTGAGCCATGGTAGCCAACAGAGAAGATTCATCATAGTAACCTGGAATCATAGAGATAGGACGGTTCATAATCAAATTGGATGTATTACGAACGTAGTAATCCAATGTTACAGAGATACGGTTGAGGAATGTCAAGTCAAGACCAAAGTTCCAAGCCTTGTTCTGCTCCCACTTCAAGTCCTTGTTGGCTACACCAATGATACCCATACCATTGCTACCATTGTAGTACTCACCATACTTATAAAGGTTCATGTAACTATACAAGCCAGATGGAAGAGTTCCGTTCACACCATAAGATACACGAATCTTACCATCGCTCAATATATCCTTGATAGAATCCATGAACTTTTCTGCACCAAAGCGCCAAGCACTAGATACAGACCAGAACGAACCCCAACGATTCTCACGTGCCATACGAGAACTACCATCACGACGATAGCTTACACCAGCATAATACAAATCGTTATAGTTGTAGTTGACACGACCCAAGAAAGAAGTCATCTTTGAGTCATACTTGTAACTCTGCATAGAGGTATCGCCAGAGTTAGCGAACTCATACAAGTTGCCAGGGTAGTCTGTACCAGAAGCGTATGAGTTGTTGTTATGCCATGCCTCTGTCTCGAAACCAAGCAAAGCATCCACATTGTGAGCACCAAAAGACTTATTGTATGTCAACTGTGTCTGAGTGTTCATGGTTGTCCACTCATTGTAAGTACGCTGCATCACACCATTTGAGCCAGAACCATTACCACAGAATTTGTCCCAAAGCACATCCTCGGTAGAATTGATGTAGTCGTAAGCTACCTTCTCACGCAACTTCAAGTTGTCCCAAATGTTCCATTCGAGAGCCAAGGTACTGTAAGAACGTGTCGTGTTGGTTCTATCAGACATGTGCTGGTTCTCATAAATAGGGTTATAACCATTGTTATAAGCGCCATCTGTCTTTGTCAGCAAATTACCATTCTTGTCATAGATAGCATTAGAAGGGCCGAGGAACCATACTGCACTTGAGATGGCACCAGCAAAAGAAGCGCCACCATCCATGGCAGAATTCTGATGCATAGATGAAATCAAAGAACTAGCATCCAACTTGAACTTACCGAAGCGATGGCTTACGTTGAAGTTACCTGTCATACGCTCCAAACCAGAACGATCTACAATACCATTCTGCTTAGCATAAGACAAAGAAGCATAGAACTTAGTCTTATCATTACCACCATTTACACTTGCCTGATAGTTCTGGTTAGAACCATTTTTGAAGAGAGCGTCACGCCAATTAGCCCAGCCATTCTCTGGTTTTGCTGCATAATCATCAATATTAGCATCAGCAAATGCTGCAGCCGAAGCATCGGTTGTACCATCAATATTGTCGTAAGCATAGTTCTTCAAGCCTTGATAAATCAAGGCACGACGAGAATCACCATCCAACGTTGGACGATAGTTGATAGCCATGTTAGAGAATCCCCAGTCGCTACGGAAATCAACCTGGGTCTTACCTGCACTACCACTCTTGGTTGTAATGACAAGCACACCATTGGCTGCACGAGAACCATACAAAGAGGCTGCGGCAGCATCCTTGATAACTGTGATAGACTCGATGTCATTGCTATTCAATGTAGAAAGCGCATTGGTACCAGAGCCATTGTAACCAGAACCAGTCTCAGCATCATTGAAACCACTCAAGTTACCAGAGTTCATTGGAGTACCATCAATTACGATCAATGGGTCGTTACCAGCATTGATAGAACCCATACCACGAATACGGATATAGTTCATTGCACCTGGCTGGCCAGAGAAAGAAGAAATAGAAACTCCTGGGATATTACCAGAAAGCTTGTCTTCTACAGAAAGTGAAGGAACATCACTCAACTTAGCTGTTGACATGGAAGCAGCAGCACCTGTAAATGAGGATTTCTTGAAGTTACCATAACCTGTAACAATCACCTCGTCCAGGGTTTTGTTGTCAGAAGTCAAAGCAATCTTCATGTTAGAACTTGCTTTAACAGTTTGTGGATTCATACCTATATAGGTAATCTCCAACTTGGAGCCGGCTGGAACATTCAAACTGAAGTTTCCATCGACGTCCGTAACAGTACCCGTATTAGTACCAGCTACTTTGATTGATGCGCCAATAACAGGCTCACCATCCTCTGAAGCTACTACCTTACCGGTAACGGATGTTTGGGCAAAGGCTACTCCACAACTGAGAATTGCCCCCCCCACAAATAAAGCGATTCTTTTAAACATAATCTCTCTCTTTATTAGATAATAATTTATAAATATATAATAATCGGCTGCAAAATTAGATTTTTTTTCGGATATTTGCAAATATTTTGAAAGAAAAATTTAATAACGCACATAAAAAAGTCAGTTTTTAACACTTCTACCTTGTCATATTGCAACAAAAAGGATATTTTTGCTGCAATAAGGCTATAATTTGTAAGAACAGAAATAAGAAGGTTCTTAAGTTATCTATACAGGCATCTGCCGGGTAAGACGTATTGCTTAAATACGTAGAACAAATAGATTAAATAGTCACAGTTCTACGATTTATCGGTTCTAACAATTAGTTCCGTTCGGTTGACGACATATGCCAGCAAGGTTGCTGACATATGTCAATAACTCGTTTGGCATATGTCAGGAACATTGTTGACATATGTCAGGAACCTTGTTGGCATATGTCAGGAATCCTACAAATCTAATTTCTCAGACCAACAGATACGTTATCTATAAGCATAAGATATATCTGTTTCAGGCTTATTATCTGCAAAGAATAAATAGAATATCATACTGACTGCAGGGAGCGAAATACTTGACATACCACAAAAAAGAAAACGTTTACGGCACTTTTTAGTTAAAAAATTTGGGTATATTGCACATTTTTCGTAATTTTGCGCACGATTTCAACGACTAGAACAAAACAAAGTGGTTTTACACCTTATTATATATATAGGATATATGTAGGGGATTGTCGTTAGTATAAACAAAAGTATTAAGATAACAATGACTCACAATTTGTTAAAAGGCAAGCGTGGCATCATCTTCGGTGCACTCAATGAGGAATCAATCGCTTGGAAAGTAGCTGTAAAAGCTGCTGAAGAGGGTGCTACTATCGCACTTAGTAATACAGCTATGGCTTTGCGTATGGGTACGCTGGATAAGCTCGCTGAACAGATTAACGCTCCTATCATCGCAGCTGATGCGACTAGCGTAGAAGACTTGGAAAAGGTATTCACAGAGGCTCAGGAGAAACTCGGTGGCAAAATCGACTTCGTGCTCCACTCTGTAGCTATGAGCCCTAACGTTCGCAAGCATCGTACATACGATGACCTCGACTACAACTTCCTGAACAAGACATTGGACATCTCTGCTATCTCTTTCCACAAGATGTTGCAGGTAGCCAAGAAGTTGGATGCTATCAACGAGTGGGGTTCTGTAGTAGCTCTCACATACGTAGCTTCTCAGCGTACATTCTTCGGTTACAACGATATGGCTGATGCCAAGAGCATGCTCGAAAGTATCGCCCGCAGTTTCGGTTACATCTATGGTCGTGAGAAGCACGTGCGCATCAACACCATCTCTCAGAGCCCTACAGCTACAACAGCAGGTAAGGGTATCAAGGACATCGAGAACATGATGGACTTCGCCGACAAGATGTCTCCACTCGGAAACGCCGTAGCTGAGGATTGCGCTAACTACTGCGTGATGATGTTCTCTGACTTCACCCGCAAGGTAACCATGCAGAACCTCTTCCACGATGGTGGTTTCTCATCAATGGGTATGAGCCTCCGTGCCATGAACCAGTATGCTAAGGATATGACTCCTTATGAGGATGAGAATGGTAAGGTTATCTACGGATAATCAGGCAGAAGAGAAAAAATCTCACTAATATACAAACAGGTATGTTCAGTAAAAATCTGAGCATACCTGTTTTTTTATTCATATCCACCCTCTATCTTAAACTTGGCAACAAGCGGAAGATGATCGCTGTATCCACCCAAATATCGGGGACCGAGATAGGTACGATAAGGCTTCTTACCACCATACTTCTCATCATCCTCTAAGAGGAATGGCAAATCTCCTATCTGACAACCCATCTTAAGCCGGGAAAGCGAAGGACTGAAGAGTATCTGATCAAGACTTCGCCAATCTCCATGCCAGCGATAAGTAGCCTTGGCACCATGAGAGCCTTTGACGCCAACAGATATATTAATAAGGTGATGCTGATAAAGATAACGAAGAGCCGGAGAATCGGAATAATCGTTGAAATCGCCGGCTACGATAATCCTTGCACTATCATTGAGCGCATAGATAGAATCTACGGCAGAAGCCAACTGGCTGGCTACCTGCAGGCGGTAGGGACGTGAAACCTGTTCGCCGCCACGCCTGCTAGGCGCATGCAATACAAAGACATGGAGCGTATCATCATTCATAATCCGCCCCGAAACGTAGAGAATATCTCTCGTAGGACGAGTATCAGGCAGCGACTTGATGCGGATGGACCGGAACTGTATAAGCGCAAAAGAAGATGGCTGATAAAGCAAAGCCACATCTATGCCTCGTTCATCAGGCGAATCGGTCATCACATAATCATAATTCACACCGCGAAGAGCTGAACGCCGGGTTAAATCAAACAGCACACTATCGTTCTCCACTTCGCAAAGCGCCACTAAATCGGGAACATGCCAGGACTTCTCCGAGGGTCTTGAAGGATTATCTGGGGAGGCGGTGCCAACAAGCGACAAATCTTCATAACCCAAAGCTACTATAGTCTTGGAAAGATTTGCCAGCTTGCGCCAATAGCGATAAGGCGTCCACTTGTAACTGCTCTGTGGCAGGAATTCATAGTCATTCTTCAGCGAATCATGCTTCGTATCGAAGAGGTTTTCGCAGTTCAACTCCACAAAAGTGAGGAAACTTGATAAGATGAGAGTGAAAAACATAACATTTTATTTTGTATTGTCAACGATTTGATGTATCTTTGCAGTCGGTTTACAATGGTCCTATAGTTTAACGGATAGAACGGAGGTTTCCTAAACCTTTGATCCGAGTTCGATTCTCGGTGGGACCACGTACTTTCCTTATCATTCCAGAGATGATAAAACAATAAAGGTCGCTCCTGACAATCAGGAAGCGACCTTTATTATTTTTATATTCTTTCAAGTATCTTTCTCTATCCAACATACATCGGAAAGAGAAAGAACGAAGAGTTTCTGATTACTTAACTTCAGCAACCTCCTCAGCTGGCTCTTCCTTAATCTTACGACCAAGAACGATGTAAGCCATTGGAGATGCAATGAAGATAGATGACAATGTACCGAATACAACACCCAGGATCATTGCGAATGAGAAGCTGCGGATGCTGTCACCACCGAGGATGAAGATACAGAGCAACACGAGCAATGTAGATGTAGATGTATTGATGGTACGAGCCAATGTCTCATTGATAGATGCATTGAAGAGCTGCTGACGGTCGCCCTTAGGATGCAACTTCAAGTTCTCACGGATACGGTCGAACACAACCACCTTATCGTTGATAGAGTAACCTACCACAGTCAGGATAGCACCGATGAAGGTCTGGTCAATCTCCAATGAGAATGGAACGAGACCCCACAGGAGTGAGTAGAAACCGATTACTGTCAAGGCATCAAATGCCAAAGCTACAGTAGAACCTACAGAGAAGGCCACGTTGCGGAAACGTATCAGGATGTAGAGGAAGATAGCAATCAATGCGAAGAGCACACTATAGATAGCACCCATAGTGATATCCTTAGCTACAGAAGGACCTACCTTTGTACTACTGATGATAGAACCACCCTGACGAACATCTGGATTCTTGAATGCCTCAACACTCTTCTGAGAAACCAGGTTAGCCTTCTTCAAGGCGTTGTAAAGGATAGTCTCAGCCTCATCGTCAACAGTTGGACTGTTGCTCTCAATCATATAGTTGGTAGATACACGGATGGTCTTACCGTCTGTACCGATAGCAATAGCGCCAGTAGTTGCCTTAGAACCATCTGCATTGACGAATGCATCGCCAAGAACAGTACGGATCTGCTCAGGCTCTACAGGATTCTCGAACTGAACTACATAGTTACGACCACCAGTGAAGTCGATACTCTTACTCAAACCACGAACAAAGAAGCTACCGATGAATACCACAGCTGCTACGATGGCAACGGTGAAGGTAGTCTTGTACATAGACATGAACTTGTACTTCTTACCCTGCATCAGGTTGTGAGAAACTGGCGTATCAAACTTGCAGTGCATCCACTTATCGTGGTTCAACTTATAATCGTAAACCAGACGAGTCAGGAACACAGCAGTGAAGAATGAAACTACGATACCGATGATCCATGTAGTAGCGAAACCACGGATAGGACCTGTACCGGTAGTCAACAGGATAACACCAGTAATCAAAGATGTCAAGTTAGAGTCGAAGATAGCAGAGAAAGCGTTGCCATAACCGGCAGCTACAGCCTGCTTCATACCCTTACCAGAGCGGAGCTCCTCCTTGATACGTTCATAGATAAGCACATTGGCATCCACGGCAGTACCCAGAGACAAGACCATACCGGCAAGACCTGGTAACGTCAGAGCCGCCTGGAAGGACGTCAGAATACCCAGCGTGAAGAATACATTGACGAGCAATGCCAGGTTAGCCATCATACCAGGAATGAAGTTGTACATCATCACCATGTAAACCATCAGGAGTACGAAAGCAACAACGAATGACACAATACCCATCTGGATAGACTGTGCACCGAGTGTAGGACCTACAACCTCCTCCTGAACGATACGTGCAGGAGCTGGCATACGACCAGACTTCAATGTGTTAGCCAAGTCCTTGGTATCCTCGATAGTGAAGTTACCGGAAATCTGAGAGCTACCACCATCAATCTCGCCGTTTACGCGAGGAGCAGAGTAAACTACGCCATCCAAAACGATAGCAATAGCCTTACCTACGTTAGCCTTAGTCATCTGAGCCCACTTACGTGCGCCCTCAGTATTCATCTTCATGCTAACAACAGGAGAACCCATCTGGTCGAACTCGTCCTTAGCATCGGTAATTACATCACCCTCCAAAGGAGCACGACCTGTAGTGGTAGTCACCTTCAAGGCGTGAAGCTCATAGATATTCTTAACCTTCAGGTTATCAGCTGGCTTAGCACTCCAAAGCAGACGCAAGTCTGATGGCAATACACGCTTAGCCACAGCAGAGTAGATAATCTTGTTGATGGCAGCAGTATCGCGAACGCTAGCATAACCAACAGTGCTCAAGCCACCACCGAGCTGCAAACGAGCCAACAATGGGTGAGCCTTGATAGCAGCAGCATTCTGAGCGTCCTCGCCTACCTTGCTTGCAGCATCGTCCTTCTTCTTGATAGAGAACTTAGCCTCAGCCTTCTTAGGTTCAGCCTTAGCAACTTCTTTCTTTGCAACAGTTGTATCAGCAGCAACAGAGTCTTTCTCCTCCTCACCATTATCACCATTTGCGATACGAGTATCAAGCTGCTGGAGATAAGGAGCGATTTCCTCTGAGTTGTATGTCTCCCAGAACTCAAGGTTTGCACTACCCTGAAGCATCTTACGCATACGCTCTGGCTGGCTGATACCTGGCATTTCTACCATGATACGGCCCTGCTGACCTTCCAACTTCTGGATGTTAGGCTGTACAACACCGAACTTATCGATACGGGTGCGGACAACATTGAAAGAGTTGTCAATAGCATCCTGTACAGAAGCGCGGATAGCCTTCTCTACCTCTGCGTCGCTGCTCTGAGGAGAAACCTTGCCCTGCAACTGCTGGGTAGCGAATACTTCTGCGAGTTTATGACCTGGTGCGCTCTTATGATAAGCGTTAATGAAAAGTGACACGAAGTCACCACCGTTAGCTTCTTCCTGAGCTCTAGCTTCCTTCATGGCATTGGTAAAACCAGCGTCGGTCTTATGATCGGCAAGGTTTTCAAGTACATCAGGTACAGAAATCTCAAGAATTACATTCATACCGCCCTTAAGGTCAAGTCCAAGACCAATCTGAGTCTCCAAGCAGTTCTGGTAAGAATAAACACCTAAGTACTTAACAGAATCCTTATAATCCTGCTGAGCAATAGGATCTTTAATCTTTGCAGCCTCGCTGTCATAGTAACGTGTGGCAAACGAGAATGACAAATAGAAGATACTTGCGAGTGTCAGTAAGACGGCTACACAAATTACAATTCCTTTGTTTTGCATTTCTATTTATTGTTATTAATTATTTGTTTCTTTTCAATTGCTTTTAGGGATTTTTTCAAAAACCTCCATAAAGTTGTGCAAAAATAAGCATTTTTTTTCTTATATAAGAATAATTTGCTCTATTTTTGCTTTTTAGGGCGCATTTTTAGCTTACAAATGATAGGATAGTGGTCTGAAACGGCGATTTTATCATCAATTTTACATTCATAAGGCTCCCAATCGTCTGAACACATGATATTGTCAATGCGAACAAAAAAGCCTCCATGATGATAGCTGATACCCGGTCCGTTACCACTTGCAATGTAGCAATCCGTCAAATCTTTAGCTATCGTACGATGAGCATAAGAGATAGGACCATCATTAAAGTCACCGCACAAAATAATACTCTGTTCTTTATGCTGCTGAATGTATTTTGCTACAGCCTCAGCCTCCGGAGCCCGTTTCTTTGTTGCCTCGGCAAGTTTTACAACGAGCAGCTTGGACGTTTCTTCTGCAGTATCAACCTGCAATTTTCCGATAACCAGATTCTTGAACTGGCGTCTGTCCTCTAAACTTAAGCCGGTTGTTTCCAAATGATTATTGATGAGAAGGACCTCTCTATCTTTCACTTTCAGACGATACGCCACACTCATATTTCCTTTCGATTCATAAGGAATTCGCTCTTTTGAAAGAATAGGGTATTTACTGAGCAACATAAGACAATTTCCACCATTTATGTGCATCGTAGTATCCTGATAAGCATACATCGGCTTGAGCATACTATCTATCTGCTCAACATTCCGGGAAGTAGGACATGCTTCCTGCAGACAAACAATATCAGCATCCTGCTCCTGCAGATAAGCAATACAGATATTAGTTCCTTCGGCATCCTCAGTCTGTGCACCAAAATTCCAGGTATTATATGATAGAACTTTGATACAACCTTTTGGAGTTTCGCCAGAAAAGTTGATTGGCATATACTTGCGGACAGGAACAAAACAGATCAAGAAGCCTAAGAATGGAATAATGGCATACTTAGACCGGAAGAGCAACCAGAAAAGCAAAAAGCCTAAGTTAACTATAAGAAAAACCGGGAAAAGTAAGCCAAGATTAGCCAATGCGGCGAACTTTTCTGGCTGAAAGAAGTCAGAAAAGCCCACCAGCAACATGATGATAATAGTTGCCACATTAGCACCAGCTACCATCTTATATGTAAATTCCTTAAATCCTTTAAACATAGTTTCCTACTTATTACTCTGATCAAAGAGCATCTGCTTTTCACTCTGAGTCAAGCTATCATAACCGCTTTTCCTTATCTTATCCAAGATCCTATCTATCTCTTCCTGAGATACGACCTTTTCATTGGTCTTACATTCAGCATCCTGTTCATAAGTCGGATTATAAGATTCATTCTTGGTATAAGTAAAATGCGTTCTACCTGCCCGACGCTTTCCGCCGAACATACCTTTCAACTTATCGAATGCATCAGCAGAATTAGACTGATAGTAACCATTACCAATCTGCTTACGCCAATAACGGATCAGGAAGAATCCAAAGACCATACCTCCCAAATGGGCAATATGAGCCACACCGTCATCAGAGAGAGAGAATGTTGAAACCAATTCAATGACAGCATAGCCTATCACGAAGAATTTAGCTTTAATAGGAACTGGCAACGGGAAAATGAAGAGACGCTCGTTTGGATAAATCATACCAAAGGCAAGCAATATGGCATAAATAGCTCCTGAAGCACCCACGGTAGTCCATAGGTTCAGATATTGCTCCATTGTTATTCTGGCTCCATTAACACTAACATAATCATAAGCTGCCATATCCTTTGCCACATAGGTAATATACTGTGCAGCTTCCTGGAACAAACCTGCTCCCACTCCACACGCTATGTAATAAAAAAGGAATTTCTTTGGTCCCCAAACTCTTTCAACCACACAGCCAAACATCCATAAGGCAAACATATTAAAGAGAATATGCTGGAAACCACCATGCATAAACATGTAGGTAACTAACTGATAAATATGGAAATCGGATGCCAGGAAGAAATGAAGCCCAAACATATCTGTCAGGCCAGAACCGCCACCCATACTCTTGTGCATCAGCATGCATGCCAGGAATGCTACTACATTCACTATCAGCAAATTCTTTGTTACAATTGGAATATTGCGCATAACTTTATTTCTATAAACAGTTTAATAATCTGAATAATATTTGTATTTTGGCGACAAAATTACGAAAAATATCCGTGAAAACACCAAAAAATAGACTTATTACACTTAAATTTCAATAATTTCATCACTTTTCTGCTTTTTTTATTTGAACTTTCACAAGAAAAAGCTATATTTGTAAACGAATTCAACTAAGAAACAACAATATTATTCATTTAATAACGAAAAATTATGAACAAGACAGAATTGATTGACAAGATTGCAGCAGGTGCTGAGATTACAAAGGCACAGGCTAAGGCCGCTCTTGAAGCTACAACAAACGCATTGAAGGAAGCCCTCATTGCAGGTGACAAGATCCAGTTGGTAGGTTTCGGTACATTCAGCATTAACGAGCGTCCTGCTCGTGAGGGTATCAATCCAGCTACTAAGGAGAAGATCCAGATTGCAGCTAAAAAGGTTGCTAAGTTCAAGGCTGGTGCTGAGCTTGCAGATGCAATCAACAAATAATTGTAAAGATTATTTTAATTACAAATATAGGGCAGTCCTTTATGGCTGCCCTATATTTTTTTATTCTATTCAAGTTTATTCAAACTTAAATCTTCATGTTTGATCCTTTATTTTGGCTGTTTTCCGATATATGCCAAGATACCACCATCTACGTAGAGAATGTGACCATTCACTGCATTAGAAGCATCTGAAGCCAAGAAAACAGCAGGACCAGCCAACTCTTCTGGTTCCAACCAGCGACCTGCAGGAGTCTTTGCACAAATGAAGCTGTCGAATGGATGACGGCTACCATCTGCCTGACGCTCACGGAGAGGTGCTGTCTGAGGAGTTGCGATGTAACCAGGGCCCAAGCCATTGCACTGGATGTTGTACTCACCATACTCTGAGCAGATGTTACGTGTCAACATCTTCAAGCCACCCTTGGCAGCTGCGTATGCAGAAACAGTCTCACGACCCAACTCGCTCATCATAGAACAGATGTTGATAATCTTACCATGACCCTTCTTGATCATACCAGGGATAACAGCCTTAGATACGATGAAAGGTGCAGTGAGGTCAATGTCAATAACCTGCTTGAAGTCATCTACAGACATCTCTGTCATAGGAATACGCTTGATAATACCTGCATTGTTTACCAAAATATCAATAACACCAAGTTCCTTCTCGATGTCAGCTACCATGTTTTTCACCTGTTCCTCGTCTGTTACATCACAGATATAACCCTTTGCCTCAATACCCTTTGCTTTGTAATCTGCAAGAGCCTGATCCATGTGGTGCTGGCTGCGGCAATTGAAAGCAATCTTAGCACCAGCTTTGGCATAAGCCTCAGCCATAGCAAACCCGATACCATAAGCGGCACCTGTAACGAGGGCTACTTTACCCTCTAATGAGAATAGTTTATTAAAGTCCATAATTTTATTTTTTATAAATTGTTTGATTTGTTACGAGGGCAAAGATACAAAATAATTTTGAATATCACCCTAAATCAATACGAAAGATGCACCCTTTTTACTTATTTTCTCATTTTATTGACTACTTTTCCTAAGTTTGTCCCTTTTTACTATGTTTTATTCACACACTTATCTTATCTGAACACCCAATGTTTCTTCTATTACTTGGATGACCTGTGGGATGGAATTCGTATCAAAATCACCCGTCAGACGCTTGCTCTCATCAGAAGCCGTATAGCTTGTACCAGATAATTTAGAAAGTTCCTCCAATACTTCGGATAATGGAGTGTTGTCAAAATGCAGGCGATGGGTAGCCCATGCCACATCATTGATATCATAATCTGCCAACAACTTAGGTTGGGCAGCCCCTTTCAATAGACGTGCCCGCTTGCCTTTAATCAGGAAGACACCATCTTCAGAGTTACGAGCTGTGAAAAGCACCTTTCCGCTGGTTACCATCACTTCGGGAGCATCCGTTCTTTCATCCACCATAAACTGGGTACCGAGCACTCTTACGTGTCCATGCTCTCCCATCACATCGAAAGGATGCTGTTCATCATGCTTCACCTGATAATAGATACAGCCCTTCATCTCCACCTTTCTGCAATCATTTTTTTGATAGGAAAGAGAAGAATGAGGCATCAACGATACCTTCGTTCCATCTGGCAAATGATACGCCACTACTTCTGATTCGGCAGAAAGCGTCACCGTCTTTGGCTGCAAAAGCGTATAGACTCCTATGGTGAAGAGCACCAGAATAGATGCAGCCACAGCTATCCAACGGATGCGACGCATGCGTAAAGATACAGTTGCAGCATGCGAAACCTCTTCATCAGCAATGTCAACCCGAGCCTTCACTTTCTGCAAAGCCTTCCGGGTATCCAGCTTGTTCGGCTGAAAAAACTTCAGTACAAATTCCTGTTCATTCTTGTTGATCTTCATCATAGAATCCCTTTCTTCCTTTAAAATTGTCCTGTAATCTGTGCCTTGCCGGCAATGGCAAAGCACAAGGTACCTAAAATGATAAAAAGACTTCTTTTCATACTCCTCACCTTTTTTATTTGGTATATATTCCACCTTGATTATCCGATGGTGCCGATGGCAATGGGGCGATATACTTCGAAGCTTCACAGACATTAAATCCTGCCACTACACCGAAACCACCTTTTACATTCGAATAAGTAGGTGTCACCTGCATCAATCCAGCGTCCGCCCAACTATTGCTCTGCGCATCGTTAATGCTCTTCAAGAAGCGATAGTACTCTGGAGTAACCTTGCAAAGTTGTACATTATAAGTAAAGCCAAACAAACGGTCCCAACCATCATACGTGTGCCAATAAGAATCATTACTGTTCACTTCCAAATGCATCGTATAGGTCTGTCCATTTATCGTCCGGTCATTGAAGATATAAACATCATCAAAGTATTTGTATTCGTCAAAGCCGAAATCATCATCCAACTCTGACTTCTTGTTAATCAATGGCTCACTGGTGGTCACCATCTCAGGCCAAACAATATTTGATGCCAAACTATCAAAACACCATTCATATTCATCCTCCCTACCCAAATAATTAAGGTAATCTTGGTAATTATTAGCATAAACATCATATTGCCATCTATTGCCTTCTTTGGGAACACCTTTCAAGTTTCCATATTTCTGCTTGCGAGTTACCTTCACAGAATAATAATCCGTGGTTGAAGCAGGGTCACTAAAAGTCGCTTCCAACTTATCTACCGAGAAATAAACATCATGATCCGACGATTTCTCTTTCAAATGGATGTCACCTATATTTACATCAACCTTCTCAGGAATGGAAGTCGAAGCAGAAACCTCGGAGAGACCATCTGCCGATACCTGGACCTCAATCTTATCTCCAGCCTTCTGCTTTCCTACGGCATAATACTGTCCTATTAGGGTAGAAAGAGACCAACTATCGGAAACTTGAGAAAAGGACTGCGCTTCCTTTATGTTTTCGATACGTTTCACCTCCTGTGGCATTCCATTTACCTTATATACGACACTTGCATCCACGGTTAAACGTGATTGGGTATCTATATCTCCTTTGAAAGAAGAAACGGGCAAGCTTTTCGTTACAACGATAAGTGTGGTATCTCCCTCCGTTGGAAAACAATAAAGTACCAATCGGGGAGTATCTTGCAGCTTCTTCACATCAAAATCATCTATGCAAGAAGAAAAGGCCACGCTCATCAAAAAGAAGAACAGTCCCCATTTCCAACTTACATTGATTTTTATTCTTCTATGATTTGTATTCATATCCAATGAGATTTCTTTTGTTTTAAAACTTGATAGTATAACTAAATGAAGGTATTATTGGAATAAATCCCTTGTTTTTCGCCTCAAACTGCTGCGTAACCTCATTATAGTCCACCTTGACGTACATCGAGTTGAGATGGCAATAAGCATTATAGATGCTCAAATTCCAAATGCGCTCATGTCCATGCTTGGTGACATGACGGAAATCGAATCCCAAGTCCAAGCGATGATAAGCTGGAAGCGTCAAATTATTGGGGATGGCATAGACATAAGAGGCGGAATTCCACCAATTCCTGTAATACTTGCCTTCTTGATCTGGCAAGCTTGGAAATGCCGCCAACTGGGTTGGCACCGTGGCATGATTGCCCGTGTGATAGTTCCAGACCGCAAAGCAACTCACCTTCTTGTTAAACGCATACCGCAAGGACAGATTCAACTTATGGCGGTTGTCAAACTTGTCGTAATACCAATCCTGATAGAAGTCATCATACTTTCGCTTGTTCCAAGAGAGCGTATAAGAACCACTCAAAGTCAGATGATTGGTGCGATAAGTGGCATCAGCCTCAACGCCATAGAAGAGCCCCTTGCCATCCATCACTTGCGAATCCCAATGCTCAGCAGGCGGCTCTATGCCTACCCAACTACTGTATTGAAGCAGATGCTTGGACAACTTGTAATACCCTTCGAGCGACAGAAGCCAATGGCGGTTGGGCTGGGCATAGATTCCTGCCGCAAACTGATAAGAACGCATTGGCTTCAGATTTCGGGTAGTCGGTACCCAATAATCCGTAGGCAAGGACAAGTAGCTGTTAGAGACCTTATGCACATACTGGGTCATCTGAGTAAAGGAAGCCTTCAGCGACACCTCATTGCTCAGTTGATATTTCAGGGCAAAACGTGGGTCGATATTCAAGAAGTTCTTGTTACTGATATGAAAAAGGCCCATATTGAAGCCAACATTCATACTCCAGTTGCGGTTGATATTGATTTCATCCTCTGCGTATACTGTCCACTCATGCGCCACATGACGATTACTACTATTCATTCGGATGGTATCAACTTGGGCTGATGCATTTCCCTCATATCCAGTATAATCCAATTGCATAGCTGTCTGGGGGCGAAAGAGATGCATCGTATAGTCGCTTCCAAAACGGAAATGATGACGAGGGTTCGGACGGTAATCGAATGCCAGACGATAGCCCGCATCATAAATCGTTGAGGTATAACCATGCTCCAAGTGAGTGACAGAAGTGGCATTCTCTCCCGAAGGATTGATATAACGATCATCATCAAAGGAATACAACTTGGAACGATTATGGGAATACACCGCTGTAATGTTTGAAAAGAGCTTCGGAGAGAACAGGTAGTTCCAGTTGAGTGCAACATTAAAGTTTCCCCAATCCAGCTGCGACTTCGTCAAGTCCTTGTCATAGCTTTGGTTGGGTTGATACCCATCTGCCTTACTTTGATCAAAATCATCCTTCACATCCCAGCTGTCTTTTCCGTGATAGAGACTCAAGTCTATCTTCGAACGGTCGTTGAAACGGTGGGTTACCTTGGCATTCAGGTCCATGAAGTAATAACCTATCGAAAGTTTATCGTCTGGCTCAGAGAAAGCCTTGGTCAAGGGACGGGACAGCAGATCCAGCCAGGAACGGCGCATACCTATATTATAAGAGGTCTTGCCTTTCTGGATAGGTCCCTCAAACTGCACACTGGCATCGAGCAGTCCGATGCGATAGGCACCATGAAACTGATTCATGTTTCCATCGGCTGTACGCACATCCACCACCGACGACAATCTTCCACCATATCGTGCAGGAAAGCCGCTCTTGTAGAAATCCACATTCTTCACCACATCGGCATTGAAACTGGAGAAAAGCCCCAGCGCATGATTCGTATCATAAAGCGGAGTACCATCTATCAGATAAAGGTTCTCATCACCATTGCCGCCATGCACATAGAGTCCGCTTGCCAACTCCTGTCCTTCTGCCACTCCACTCACACGCTGCAGGGTCTTCACCACATCCGGTGAAGACATCAGGGCAAACTCTGTCTTGATATCCTTGTTCGAAAAGGAGCGCTTGCCGGTTTGCGTAGTAAGAAGCGGAGAGTTCAAGTCGCCATCTACCACCACCTCAGGCAATTTACCATCAACACGGAGTGCCATATTATGATGCATATCTTTCGAGAGATTCAGCTTCTCTACCTTGTCGGCATAGCCCACATACGAAAAGCGAAGCTGGTGCTCGCCTTCAGGCAAGGTAAGCGAAAAGAAACCATATTCATTGGTGGTTGTACCGATGCCATCCGTCAGATCATAGACGGTGGCATTAATCAGTGATTCGCCACTCTCATCACGGACATATCCGCTGAGAGTGTGGCGACGCTGAACCTGCTGAACTTTGTGATTGATATTCGTGTAAGATGTTGATATTTGTTGTACGGGTTTTCGCTTCAATATCACATAGTTCGCATTGATATTATATAGAATATGAGTTTTCTCGAAAAGCGCCTTCAGTGCCTTCTTCACCGGAAGATGCTGGATGTCTGGTCCATGATACTTGATGTTCAATTCCCCATCAAGCGATGAATCATAGACGAAGTTGATTTTCCTGATGCGGTGCAGCCAATCCATCTGCTGACGGATGGTGGTAGAAGTCTGAGCCTCCACCATCATCTTCGGCGTGCCTGCCAACGTTGGAGCTGGCAAGGCTAGAATTGAGAGCGCAAAAATAATCTCTTTACCTTTCATAACTGTACTTTTATTCATTCTTTTATTGCTATAACGCAAGAATTACAGAATACCCCCATGAATGAAAGGTAAAATATAGAAAAAATCTGCAAGAAAATCATCTTTCTTGCCTCGTAAGGTCTTTAAAGCCTTGGAAATCTGATGCTCCACGGTCTTTTCCGACAGGTTGAGTTCTTCAGCTATCTCCCGATAAGTCATTCCGTCGCGCTTGCTCATCAGGAAGATTTCCCTGCATCGTTCGGGCAATAGCTCGATAGCCGTCCACAGTTCTGCCTCCCGGAAAGAACTTTCCTGTGCCTGGTCATCAGAAATCACGCCACATAAATCGGTAGGAGTAATCTCCGTATCTATCGGAGACTGGCAGCGCAACAGGTCGATGCAGGCATTGCGCACAGAGATATATAAGAAAGCCTTGATGTTTTCCGGCATGATGCTTCTACTTATCAATTTCACAAAACAATCCTGCACCACGTCTTCAGCCTCATCGATATCATGCAGATAATGAGTGGCATAAAGACATAGCGGACGATAATACTGCTGAAATATCAAGTCTATCTCTTGCATAAACTTTCTCTACCTAAACTAAACTCTTATATAACAAAATAACCCTTCAAGTCTTTGCGGATTTGAAGGGTTATTTATGACCTGTTGTCCCAGGCGGATTCGAACCACCACTGACAGAACCAAAAACTGTAGTGCTACCATTACACCATAGGACAAGCAAATCGGCTACAAAGGTAGTGGATTTTTTCTCCACTACCAAATATTTTCAATACTTTTAACGATTACTTAACGGTAATCAAGAAGTAGTTCTTCTTACCTTTCTGAACCAAAAGATACTTGCCGTCAATCAGGTCTTCAGCAGTAATTACCTGGTCGAATGCATTGAGCTTCTCCTTGTTGAGTGAAACGCCACCACCCGTAACGAGCTTGCGCATCTCGCTCTTGCTTGGGAAAATCTGCATGCCCTCCTGATTGAAGAGATCTACAGCAGTTCCACCGAGCAGGTTCTTGTCGAGGTCGTAGTGAGGAACATTGGCGAATACATCGTTCAATGTTGCCTCATCGAGCTGTGCCAAGTTCTCCTTGGTAGCCTTACCGAAGAGGATGTTGCTGGCTGCGATAGCCATATCCAAATCCTCCTGAGAATGAACCATTATGGTAACCTCCTCAGCCAGACGCTTCTGGAGTACACGGCGACCTGGATCCTGCTTGTGCTCCTCTACGAGAGCATCGATAGTCTCCTTGTCAAGGTCTGTGAAGATCTTGATGTACTTCTCGGCATCATCATCGCTTACGTTCAACCAGAACTGGTAGAAAGCGTAAGGAGTAGTGCGGTTACGGTCCAACCAGATGTTACCGCTCTCTGTCTTACCGAACTTCTTGCCGTCTGCCTTGGTAATCAAAGGACAAGTGAGGCAGAAGCACTCTGCGTCGTTACCCAATGTGCGGTGAATCAGCTCAGTACCGGTAGTCATGTTACCCCACTGGTCGTTACCACCCAACTGGAGACGAACACCATACTTCTCATACTGATAGAGGAAGTCGTAGCCCTGGAGCAACTGATAGGTGAACTCAGTGAAAGACAAGCCGTCGCGAGCCTCACCGTTCAAGCGCTTCTGCACGCTATCCTTCGCCATCATGTAGTTTACAGTGATATGCTTACCAACCACACGAGCGAAATCGAGGAAGGTGAAGTCCTTCATCCAGTCGTAGTTGTTCACCAACTCCGCCTTGTTAGGCTCATTGCCATCGAAGTCGAGGAACTTAGATACCTGCTTCTTGATAGCTTCCTGGTTATGATAGAGAGTCTCTGAATCGAGAAGATTGCGCTCCTGGCTCTTGCCAGAAGGGTCGCCAATCATACCCGTGGCACCGCCGACGAGGAGATAAGGCTTATGGCCACAACGCTGCAAGTGGCGCAACATCATGATACCACAAAGGTGACCGATGTGCAGAGAGTCTGCAGTAGGGTCAGTTCCGAGATAGGCAGACACCATGTGGGTGTTGAGATATTCCTCAGTACCTGGCATTATCTGCGCCAGCATACCACGCCATTTCAATTCTTCAACAAAATTTTTTGCCATAGAATATGATTTTTTATTATATTATATAATATGTATAAGGGGCCCAACAATACAGTCGGAAACTTACGGTACGGGATCATAACCCGAACCACCCCAAGGATTGCATCTTAAGATGCGCCAAACAGCCAAAGCCAGTCCCTTAAAGGGACCATGCTTCAGGATGGCTTGTCTCGCATACTCTGAGCAAGTGGGCTGAAAGCGACAGGAAGGTGGCGTATAAGGAGTAATACACTTCTGATAAAACAATATCGGCAGTATAAGAATCCATACCAGCACCTTTCTCATGCCATGTGCTATCATAAAGAGAATCTTCATCATAAACTGCTCTCTTTCATGACTGTTTCAGATTGCATCTCCTTGATATTATCAACCAATCTATCCAAAAGTTTAGTCATTTTGGTTGAAACCAGCTTTGAAGGCTGCAATTGTTCTGTTTGCCAAACAAAAGCCACAAGCAATTGTTTTCCAACATAATTCTGCATACAAGTCTCCAGCTCTTGTTTTTGATAACGAAAAGCTTCACGTATCTGTCGCTTTACCCGATTGCGTTTTACTGCGTGCTTAAAATAACGCTTTGATACACTGATAAGAACTTGAACAGAAGAGGCTTGCTCATCTTTCTTGTCAACAAGAAGAAACACCATTCTCATAGGCCATGCCGTCATTGCTTTAGCACCACCTCCAAAGAGCTGTTCTATAAGTGTCAGTTTACATAGATGCTCTTTCTTACCGAATGTTTTATTTCTGTCTGTTGACATATCTATTCTATTAAATATTTCCTATTTATTATGACGTTTCAGATAATCTGCCAAGGCACCTGTCATAGATGGAAAAACTTTATTAGGAGCCTCCAGATCAAGGCGTAAGCCCTCATCTTCAACCGTTTTTGCTGTAGCAGGACCAAAAGCGCCAACAGCGATATTCCCTTGTTCAAAATTAGGGAAATTCTTCTTCAGAGCCTTTACACCTGTTGGGCTAAAGAAAAGCATCATATCATAATCGAAGTTCTTGATTTCCTCTTCTGAGAAATCATTGCTTACAGTACGATACATGACACATTCTGTATGATTGAGTTTTTTCTCATCAAGCAAGTTGGCAATATCATCATTATGAACACTGCTTAATGGTACCAGATATTTCTCGGTTTTATGGCGAGCCATCTGTCCCATCAACCCATCAATTTTACCTGTATCACCAAAGAACACCTTACGCTTGCGATACTGAACATACTTTTGGATGTAGAGAGCGATAGTCTCTATCACACAGAAATATTTCATATCTTCAGGAATTGTGATACGCATCTCCTTAGCTAATTTAAAGTAGTTGTCTACTGCATGACGAGATGTAAATACGACTGCAGTATAGTCAAGCAAATTTATTTTCTGCTGACGGAATTCTTTAGAAGAGAGCCCCTCTACCTTAAAGAATGGACGGAACACGCATTCTACTCCATATTGAGCCTGGATATCGAAGTAAGGAGACTTCTCACTTGCAGGTTTTGGCTGAGAAACTAAAATTTTCTTTATCATTTTGTCTTAAAAGTTTATTTTCAAATAATGACTGATTAACACAAGTCCACCCCAAAGAGCGAACAAGGGTATCACTTCAAGGGCACAAAAGTACAAAAATATTTGCAGAAACACGCCATTTCTTCTAAAAAAGATAATGTAAGCCTTCAAAAAAGCCAACAATTTAACTAATCCAAGGATAGTCAACGTGTATATCACTGCAATTTGCAATGGGAAATCGAAATACGACAAAAGCATCACCATTGGGAACAAGGCCACTCCTTGACATGATATAAGGAACAAGTATGCCTTGAGCCATTGTACATTTTTTTTCTTTTCAAAGAATACCCAACCAGAAATCACATAGAGGAACGCCTTCAACAAGAAATAGCCCCCCATACAACCAGCATATATACTGATCACCTGATATTGGTCTACGATAAACGTATCGCTGATAGATGCTTTCGAATAAATGAAATACCCGATTGCCAGCAAAAGACAGGTCTGCAACACGAAGAAGAACTGGTATCTTACTTCAGAACTGGTCTCCGTCACCTCTGTTGTACCGATGCGTGGAGTACGGAAGAAGGTTTTTGCCTGGCGTATAACAAAATGCTTAGATTTAGAGAATGCTATACAAGCCAAGAGAAAACAGACCAACAGCAATGAAGTAATAAAGCTATCACCAGCTACCGTATAGGGAACAGGATCACCTGCCACCCCTAAGCGTCCACCCTTTAATTCCGGATGAAACAGAGAATCTTTTGAAAAGAATGACTCACGATAATATTGTGGCAAACTTACATCCCTAAAACTCTTACCTGCCTTATGTCCTGGCAAGTGTAATGTATCCGGCATCTTGCTCCAATGAATCTCACTGGGCTTGATATGTGCCCTAATCATGGAGTCCTGCTGAGCTGGCGTTGCATTCTTAGGCAGCCAGCTCAACACCTCTTTGGGTGTGAGCTGGCTGCTATGTTGCCTGAGCACTTGCGGTTGCGATTCAGCCTCAAGTGCGGCATCTGTCTGTATCGAATCTGCCTGTTGCACCATTCCTTAAAGTCCGAAAACTTTCTTGATTTCGTCTACCTTATCTAATTTTTCCCATGTAAAGAGTTCTACCTTCACAGTTTTAGCCTCATGATATCGGCTGGTGAAGGTTTTCTCTACTATCTCATTCTTACGTCCCATGTGTCCATATGCCGCAGTTTCCTGGAACATTGGCTGGCGCAACTTCAACTGGCGCTCGATTGCTTTAGGACGAAGATCAAACATTTCTGTAATTTTCTTTGCAATCTCGCCGTCAGTCATATTCACATGGCTTCTGCCGTAAGTATTTACATAGATACTAACCGGTTCTGCCACACCGATAGCATAACTTACCTGAACCAACATTTCATCTGCAACGCCGGCAGCAACCATATTCTTTGCAATATAACGGGCAGCATAAGCAGCCGAACGGTCAACCTTACTACTATCCTTTCCAGAGAAGGCACCACCACCATGGGCACCCTTACCTCCATAAGTATCTACAATAATCTTACGACCGGTAAGACCTGTATCTCCATGAGGACCACCAATCACAAACTTACCTGTAGGGTTTACGAAGTACTTGATGTCATCATTGAAGAGAGCCAACACCTTATCACTCAGGTGAGTCTTTACTCTTGGAATCAGGATATTGATTACATCCTCACGAATCTTTGCCAGCATAGCATCATCATCGTCCTCACCATTTGCCTTCTTGATAAAATCATCATGCTGGGTAGAAACTACGATGGTATCGATGCGCTGTGGGATATTATCGTCTGAGTATTTGATAGTTACCTGGCTCTTAGAGTCTGGACGGAGATAAGTCATCACCTTGCCCTCCTTGCGGATATCTGCAAGTACACGCATGATGAGCTGAGCCAAGTCAAGTGATACCGGCATATAATTTTCGGTTTCCGTTGTAGCATAACCGAACATCATACCCTGGTCGCCTGCACCCTGATTCTCATCCTCCTCACGACTTACACCGCGGTTAATATCATCGCTCTGTTCATGGATAGCAGTAAGCACACCACAAGAGTCGCCGTCAAACTGATATTCGCTCTTGGTATAACCGATTTTCTTGATAGTCTTGCGGGCAATGGTCTGCAAATCAACATAAACGTTAGAGCGAACCTCACCCATGATTACTACCTGACCAGTAGTACAAAAGGTTTCGATGGCGCAATGAGCGTGGTCATCGTAAGCCAAAAACTGGTCAAGCAATGCATCTGAAATCTGATCAGCCACTTTATCTGGATGTCCTTCAGAAACTGATTCTGATGAAAACAAATATGCCATATTTTCTTACTTTATTTCTATTAATTATTGATATTCATTATTTTGCGGCTGCAAAGTTACTCATATTTTTTCAGATTTTGTCATATTCCTATATAAAAAACGTCAATTCCTTGTGCTTTATCTGTTATTCGGGCATCTTTTGTCTGTTTTATCAGAATCAAGCACTTGGTTTTCTTCACTATATTTGATATTTCGAGGATGATGTTCCAAGATAGCTCTGCGCAAATCTGAAGTTTCAAGATGAGTATAAATCTCTGTGGTTCCAATATCTTCATGCCCCAGCAAGGCCTGAATTACTCTCAGATCGGCTCCACCTTTCAACAAGGCTGTAGCAAAACTATGGCGTAAAGTATGAGGAGAAATGGTTTTCTTGATTCCTGCATCATAAGCCGCATTTTTTATCATGATAAGTATCATATTGCGTGTGAGATGAGCACCTCTTCGGTTCAAGAAGACATAGTCTTCCTCACCTGGCTTGATTGTCATCAGATTCCGGTCTATATACCAAAGATTGATTTCTTTCAGAGCCTTACCAGAAATAGGAACGATGCGTTCCTTGTTACCTTTACCTATGACCCTAATAAACTTTTCTTCTTCAAACACATCGCTTTTCTTTAGATTCACAAGTTCCGAAACGCGAAGGCCACAGGAGAACAGGGTTTCTATAATCGCCTTATTACGCTGTCCCTCCCATTTTTCCAAATCGATAGCCGCTTCAAGCATGTCAACCTCTTCTACAGATAAATACTCCGGCAAATGCTTTCCTATTTGGGGAGAAACCAGTAATTCGGTCGGATCGTCTTTTATATAATCATCAAGCACCAGATACCGGTAGAAAGAACGGATTCCGCTCAAAATCCGAGCTTGTGAACGAGCAGAAACACCACGATCATGCAAACTTGCAGAAAAATTCTCCAAGTCTTCCAATTTCATTTCCGTCAGCACCAAATTGTTTTTATCAGCATACTCCAAGAGAAAATTCAAGTCATGGTAATAGGCATCCAACGTATTTTTGGAGAAATTACGCCCCAACTTGAGGTATCTCATATAGTTCTTTATAATTTCATTCCTCATTTTTTGTCAGTTTCCTTAATTTATTGTATCTTTGCATCGTCTTTGCATAAGACAGGAGAGTACAAAAGATCTCAGCCGCAAAGATACGAAAAAAATATGGATTACGATTAAAAATCAAGTAAATATGAAGATACAAATTATTAATGGTCCAAACTTGAACCTTCTTGGTGTAAGAGAACCGGGTATTTATGGTAGCAATTCTTTCGAGAGTTATCTGCCTAAGCTGAAAGCGAAATTCCCTGATATTGAGATAGAGTACTTTCAGAGCAACATTGAAGGCGAGTTAATCAACAAGCTGCAGGAAGTAGGTTTTTCCTATGATGGTGTAGTACTCAATGCTGGCGCCTATACTCATACCAGCATCGCCTTGCAGGATTGTATTCGCAGTTTGAAATGCCCTTGCGTTGAAGTACACATCTCTAATGTGCATAAACGTGAAGAGTTCCGCCATCATTCATATATTTCCTGTGCTTGCCTGGGCGTAATCTGCGGTTTCGGTCTGGCTTCTTACGAACTTGCCATTTCAGGAATCTTAGCACAGAAAGAAACAGAAGAGTAAGATTTCCGTTACTCTAAATCCATCAGATTATGACAGAGACTGAACTCATAGACAAATATATCTGCCAGCATATAGAGCCTGAAGGCGATTATCTGTATCGTCTTTACCGCGCCACCAATATACATACTATCCATGGACGTATGGCTAGCGGCCATATTCAGGGCAGACTTCTCAAGATGCTTGTAGAGATGATTCGCCCGAAGAATATTCTGGAAGTAGGCACATTTAGTGGCTATAGTGCTATCTGCCTGGCACAGGGATTGCAGGAAGGTGGAAAACTCTACACTTTCGAAATCAATGATGAGATGGAAGATTTTACCCGTCCCTGGATAGAAGGTTCGAATGTTGCCGATAAGATTGACTTCCGCATCGGTGATGCCAACATAGAAGCGCCCCAACTAGGCGTAAAATTCGATATGGCTTTTGTTGATGGCGATAAGCGTACCTATATAGAAACATATGAAATGGTTATGAGCATCCTGAACCCTGGAGGCTACATCCTTGCAGACAATACTCTTTGGGATGGTCACGTCATCGATCCTGCCTACGACCGAGACCACCAGACTCAAGGCATTCGGGCTTTCAATGATTTAATAGCAAAAGATCCTAGGGTAGAGGTTGTTATCTTACCACTACGCGATGGTCTTACACTCATCAGGAAAAAATAAAAAATCAATTAGAATAAGAAATGGCATGAATCCCCCATGAAAGATTCATGCCATTTCTTTTAGTATATGCACCCAAGTATAAGAAATTCTGTAGGTTTTAACTCAACAGCCTTTTACTCAGCGCTCTTACAGGATACCATACAGCAAGGCAACCTACAGCAATTACAGTAACGAAGATAATGGCAACATCTGAGTAATGGACACTTACCGGATACGCATCAACAATAAAGGAGCCTTCAGAATCTCCCAGACGTACAAATCCATATTGCTGCTGCAAAAAGCAGAGGAGCAAGCCCAATCCAATACCGATAACAGCACCTATCACAGCTATCATTCTACCTTCAAAAAGAAATACTCTGGTAATCTGCTTATCGTTAGCTCCAAGATTACGAAGAGTCACTACATCATTTTTCTTATCAATAATAAGCATAGAAAGCGACCCGATGATATTGAAACATGCAACAACTAAGATAAAGGTTAGGAAGATATAAGCAATCATCTTCTCTATCGACATAATTTTAAAGGTATCTTCCTGTTGTTCAAATCTGTCAAGCACTTTATATTTATTACCAGCTATCTGCTGCATCTCAGCCTTTACAGCATCCAGATTGCTACCCGGTTTCAAGCGTAATTCCAAATCAGAGAGCATACCTTGCTGTCCAAAGAGATTACGGGCAAATGAAATAGAAGTGATGATGTAGTTTTTATCATACTTAGCCTGTTTGACGGCAAAAAGTACGCCAGGAGAGTTGAGCGAGTCAACAACAAAGCCATCACCTGGGTTAGTCATATCCAGCTGTCCTTCCTTTTTAGGAGCATAGATTTTCAGGAAACCATCCCATTGTGCTCCTATGCCTAAATTCTGGGCAAGACGGATACCTACGGTTCCATATTCCAGATTGGCAGCATGCAAGGAGAAGGAGCCATCACCATATAAAATATCTGTAATATGAGAAAGTTCTGCAAAATTATCATCTACACCCTTGATTTTCACCATAGCCTGATGATCATTATAGATTGCAAGAGCTTGATCTTCCACGGTTTCTGTTGCAACATCTACCTGCGGCAAAAGACGAATCTTAGTAAGAATAGGATCATCTGCAGGTGCAGTCTTTCCCTCAACAGGCACAACCTTGAGTTGTGGGTCAAAACTCGTAAAGAGTGAAGCTACCAGGTCATGGAAGCCGTTAAAAACACTCAGAACGATGACCAGAGCCATCGTAGCTACCGCCACTCCTATTACAGAAATAGAACTGATGACGTTGATGACGTGCGTACTCTTCTTTGAGAAAAGATACCTGCGAGCTATAAAGAATGGGAAATTCATAATTCTATCTTACCTTATTTATATAACAGTATAGGGAGTCAAGAATTGCCGTCTTAACTCCCTTGTCTTTTTACTTCCTTACTCTTTTACTTTTTCAAGAGTTCATCAATGTGCTCCAAATAATCGAGACTATCATCAAGGAAGAAACGGAGTTCTGGAATAATACGTAACTGGTTTCTCACTTTTTTACCCAAGTCGAAACGGATCGTCTTCTCATTTGCATTGATATTCTTCAAAATCTCCTCTCCTTTTTCAGAAGGGAACACACTCAAGTAAGCAGTACAGATACTGAGATCTGGACTTACTCTAACCTTAGTAACACTTACCATCACACCATGCATCATGCGGGTTTGTGACTGGAAGATAAGACTCAACTCCTTCTGGAGAAGTCTTGATATACGGTTTTGTCTTGTTTCTTGCATAACAATTAACTATAAATTATTAACTATAAACTATTCAAGATCTACATGTGTAACCTCCACCTGTTCATGAAGGAAAATCTGTGCAGATTCCTTGAATTTATCCTCACTCTCTGTTGTGAGATATCGGCAAGAGCCTGTTTTGGTTATCATCTGTTCCATCTGCGGATGGCGCTTCAGATAATCTTTCAGACTGTTTGCTACATATTGTCCTTGTGGAACCACTCTTACGCCATCAGGAAGATTCTTCACAATGCTGCTCATAAGAAGCGGATAATGCGTGCAACCCAAAATAATGGTATCAATATCAGCGTCCTTCAGCATCAGCTGGTCGATGCGTTTCTTTACGAAATAATCAGCTCCCGGACTATCAGCTTCATTGGCTTCCACGATGGCAGCCCAAAGCGGACAAGCCACGCCACTCACCTGAATCTCTGGCCAAAGTTTCGAAATTTCCATATTATAACTTTGGCTTTTAATAGTACCTTCTGTAGCCAGAAGTCCCACGTGATTACTCTTGGTAATAGTACCAATTACTTCGGCAGTAGGGCGGATAATACCCAGAACTCTTCTGCTGGGATCCAACTCAGGAATATCGCGCTGCTGCAAAGAACGTAGTGCCTTAGCCGAAGCCGTATTACATCCCAGGATAACGAGATGACACCCCATAGAGAAAAGTTTAAGCACAGCCTGGCGTGTGAACTTATAAACCACCTCAAACGAACGCGAGCCATAAGGAGCACGAGCGTTATCGCCCAAGTACATATAATCATACTGAGGCATCGTCTGGCGCAACCCATGCAGGATGGTCAGTCCGCCATAACCAGAATCGAAAACACCGATTGGTCCGGGATTAGAAGGCAACATCATTTCAAAGTCTCCTCCAGCAAAGCTGTAATATCCTCCCCCATCTCTTCGTTGAGATAAGGAGCTGCATTATTGTCTGTATTGATGATAAAGGCAAAGCCCTTCTGCTTGCCAATCTTTTTAGCTTCCTCGTTTATTTTTGCTTTGAGCGGAGCATAAGCATCATTCTCTGCTTGCTGCAACAGGCGGGTAGCCTCAGCCTTGAAGGCAATATTTTTCTCCATCAATTCACGCAATTCAGCCTGACGTTTCTCCAGGATTGTCTTGGCATAAGTGCGCTGTCCATCAAGAAATTCCTCATACTTAGCATTAAACTCAGTTTCTACACGTTTCGTTTCTGCATCGTATTTCTCACGGAGTTCATCCATATTATGCTTGGCTATAGCGTAACCAGGCATAGTATGAAAAACCTTATCAAAACTAAAGTAGCCAAAATGCAAAGGAGCAGATACAGCAATCTGTTGTTGCTGAACCTTTGCTGCAGGCGTTGTATGCTGGGCTGAAACAGTCAAAGAGATGAGAGCAAAAGCCAGAAATAAGAGATTCTTTTTCATGATGAGTGATACCGTTTATGATGAATACCTTATAAATACCTCGTTATTGAAAATGAGAAATAAGGGCAAGCACTTCTGCCTGCCCTCAATCTATATTCTTTTTATTTGCCTTGATTACTTAATCTTAGCCTGTACTTCCTTAGTAACGTCTACTACGTTAGTACCTGTATATACAGCTGCACCATCCTCGAAGATGAAGGTATAGTTGCCAGCCTTGCCTACAGCCTCGATAGCTGTACGTACCTTTGCTACGATAGGTTGCATAAGTTCGCTGCTCTTCTTCTGCAACTCCTGCTGACCATCCTGGTAAGCCTGCTGAATTTTCTGCTGGAGAGTCTGCAACTCAGTTTCCTTCTGCTGCTTTGCTGTAGCGTTCATTGTGCTGGAACCCTTCTGATACTCGTCAGCCTTACGCTGGAACTCATCCTGCATAGACTTCAAGTCATTCTCTTTCTGCTTCTGGAGAGCTTCCATCTCGCCATTAGCCTTAGCTACATCTGGCAAAGACTGCATAATCTGCTGAGTATTTACTTTACCAAACTTCTGAGCCATCATAGTCATTGGTGCACAGAGCATCAACATTAAAATAAGCTTTTTCATTGTTCTATTCTTTTTAATTATTAATTTCTAAATGAAGTTTTCATGCTGCCAACCATTGGCAGATATACTTACCGGCTGCAAATATACAATTATTATTTGGAATAACCTAATTTTTGGAGCACTTCGTTGCTAATATCTATCTTAGGAGAGCCAAAGATGATGCCGCTGTTGCTAGCTCTATCGAGAACAAGCGAATATCCGCGCAGGTCTGAAATCTCTTTTACGGCTGTATAAATCTCTTCCTGAATAGGTCCCATCAATGCCTCACGCATCTTATAAAGGTCGCCTTCTGCACCAAAATATTTTTTCTTCAAATCGCTAGCCTCCTTCTCTTTCTGCATGATGGCATCCTGCTTAGCCTTCTTCTGCTCCTGGGAAAGGAACACTACCTCGTTCTGATAGTTCTTATACATGGTGCTTGCCTCTGTGTTAAGAGCTTCTACCTCAGCCTGCCATTTGCGGCTTACCTGATTCAGCTGCTCGTTGGCACGCTCATAAGCGGGTACATTCTTCAAGATGTACTCCATATCTATCAATGCATATTTCTGTGCATGTGCTGAGATGGCTGCTACAGCCATCATCAGCATCAATACTATTTTCTTCATAAAACCCATTTTTAGAATTCCTGACCTAAGATGAAGTGGAACTGGCTTCCACCCTTCTTATATGAGCTACCATTCCATACTGTATCGAAACCGTAAGCCCAGTCAATACCCATCAGACCAACCATAGGCAAGAAGATACGTACACCGACACCGGCACTACGTTTCATGCTGAATGGGTTGAACTTCTTGGTTTCATACCAGGCGTTACCAGCCTCTACGAAGGTCAAACCGTAAATGGTTGTGTTACCTAAGAGGAATGGATAGCGAAGCTCCAATGAGAAGCGGTCGTATGCATAAGCATAGTAACCGGTTGTAGGACTGTAAGATACAGAACCATTCTCATAACCGCGGAGTCCGATTGTTTCCTCACCATAATATGATGAGTATCCACTCATACCGTCACCACCCACATAGTAGGTCTCGAACGGACTCTTCTTATACTTGTTATAAGAACCGAGCAAACCGAGTTCTACACGGGTCATCAATACGAAGCACTTCTGACCCTCTGTGAGTGCAGTATAAGTCTTTGCCTTGAACTTCCATTTATGGTATTCAATCCATCTGTACTTCTCCTGCTGCTCAGCAGAATAGGTTGGCGACTTAGAATCGTTGGCAAGATTCTTGTAGTCCTTGTTGTCGAACGCACTCCATGGTGGAGTAAGGTTGACACTTGCCTCAACCTCAGAACCACGACGTGGGAAGAGTTGGTTATCGGTTGATGTTCGGTTCAATGCGATGGTCAAGTTCAAGTTGTTCGCATTACCATTGGTCATCAACATATAGCTCCAGTTCTTCATCATGTAGCGCTGGTAAGCCAACTGTACAGACAAGGTGAAGTAATCATCCGGCCAACGGAGGCGCTTACCCCAACCGAGGCTTACACCCACCATCTGGATATACTTGTCTGGATCGTAATAATTCTCGTAGTTGTTATAGTAACTAGAACCATAGCCATATAAGTAACTCTGATAGTTGTACATGGCTGCACTATTGTAATAGTTGCTTGACACGTCGGTACTCTTACTGTAGTATGCACCTACGCTGAACTGGATAGGGCGCTTGCCGCCAAACCAGTTGGTAGAGTAGCTTACGTTATAGCTCTGATAGTAGGTACCATTGGTCTGTGCACCGATACTCAGCACCTCACCATCACCGATAGGCATGATACCACGATGCTCCTTGTTTTTGTTGAAGAGGTTTGCCATAGAGAAGTTGTTGAGCTTCAAGCCCACACGCCCGATGACACCCGTCTGACCCCAACCGAGCGAGAACTCAATCTGGTCGTTACTCTTCTGCTCCAGGTTCCAGTTTACATCAACCGTACCATCTTCAGGATTAGGCTTTACATCTGGGCTAACCTTCTCAGGATCAAAGTGTCCCATAGAAGCAAGTTCACGAGCCGAACGCATCAGAGCATCCTTAGAGAAAAGGTCGCCTGGCTTGGTACGAAGTTCACGACGCACTACGTTTTCGTAAAGACGGGTATTACCATTGATACGTACATGGCTCAGATAAGCCTGAGGTCCCTCTGTTACGCGCATCTCTAAGTCGATAGAGTCGCCATCAATATTGATTTCAGTCGGTTCGATACGAGAGAACACATAACCATTATTATAGTAGAGGTTAGAAACAGCGTCATCATCTTCATTCAGGCGCTTACCCAATATCTTCTGGTTATATACATCGCCCTTCTTCATGCCTAGCAATGCTTCGAGATAAGCTGAAGAGTAAACGGTATTACCTGCCCAGGAGATGTTGCGGATATAGTATTTCTTACCTTCATCTACCTTGATGTAGATATTAACGTGCTTCTCATCGAAGTTGCTCACGCTATCTTCCAGAATCTGAGCATCACGGAAACCATACTCATTATATTTGTCGATGAGTTTCTGCTTATCTTCCTTCCAGCGCTCAGGAGTAAACTTCTTCGACTTGAAGAAAGTAGCGAACTTACCAGCCTCGTGAGTCTTGGCAAAAGCACCTTTCGAGAAAAGTCCACCCTTAATCTTGCGGTCAGAAAGCTGTTCGTTTCCATCGATTGTTATCTGATGTACCTTGATTTTTTCTTTCTTGTCAACAACAACATCCAGGATTACCTGTCCCTTGTTGGCAACATCATCGCGCTGGTTAATCTGGATATCAGCGTTCTTGAAGCCCTTATCATCGAAATACTTCTTGGCGAGGATTTTGGCACGGTCGAGCATATTCGGAGTTACCTGAGTGCCCTTTACCATACCCAACTTCTGCTCCATATCTTCACGCTCGCTCTTTTTCAAACCAACATAGTTGATATTAGAGATACGTGGACGAACCGCAAGATAGATATGAAGATAAAGTTTCTCACCTACGATAGAGTCGGCAGCGATAGCCACCTTCGAGAAGAGTCCATGTTTCCAGTAGCGCTTTACGGCATTGGTAATCTCGTCGCCAGGCACAGTAATCTCATCGCCCACACTGAGGCCTGAGATACCTGTGAGAACATAGTCTTCGTAGCCCTCAACACCCGAAACATTGATACCACCAATCTTAAGGGTACGAGGTGTACCAGCATACGAGATGTCAGGGTTTACGATTTTATCTTGTGCCTGAATCTGCATGCATGCCATTACGCCGAACAGCAGGATGAAAATCTTTTTAAATCTATTCATTTATACCTTATTATATATAATATGATTTTTCTATGCTTGTATGAGGTTTGCTTATTTCTCCTCCTCTTCCACCTGTGCCTCGGTTTTTCCAAATCGACGTTGGCGGTTCTGATAACTTGCTATTGCCTTATGCAGATCTTCTTCATTGAAGTCTGGCCAGAAGGTATCACAGAAATACAACTCAGAATAAGCTATCTGCCAAAGAAGATAGTTGCTGATACGGAGTTCACCTCCTGTACGTATCAGAAGTTCAGGATCTGGCATGAAACTGGTCTCAAGATGCTTCTCGAAGTTCTCCTCTGTCAGTTTATCCTCTATCTGCTCATAGGTTGAACCAGACTCGAGCGCTTCTTTTACCATTTTCTTTGTAGCATTCAGGATTTCCCAACGTGAAGAATAGCTCAATGCCACTACCATAGTCATCGAATCGTTCTTCGCTGTATGGTCCATGGTCTCCTGAAGCTTGTCCTGCACCTGTTGTGGCAGGCGTTTCAAATCACCTATCACACGGAAGCGGACATTATTCTTCATGAAGATTTCATCTTCGAGCGAAGTCAGTACCAGTCCCATCAAGGCAGCAACCTCATCGGCCGGACGGTTCCAATTCTCTGTAGAGAAAGTATAGAGGGTGAGATATTTTACCCCCAATCTGGTACACTCCGATGTAATTCGGCGCACGGTATCTACTCCAGCCTGATGACCGTAGCTACGCTCCTTGCCCCGTTCTGTTGCCCAGCGACCATTGCCATCCATAATGATAGCGATGTGCTCAGGAATCCTGTTCATATCTAAGTTGTCCATCATTCTTCTTTATTACAAGTTTTACATTTTGCACTGAAACTATAGGTCACCGAAACGGCTATGGTAGAATAGCAGTCGGAATTCTTGAAAATGCCACTGCTCTTTACCCAGTAAGGGTCTTTCACACCATCCAGTTCATCGCTGAGCGAGAAATGGAAAGTCCAGGCCAGTCCCAAGTTCAACCTTTCGTTCACTTTATATTTTGCGCCGATGCCTAAAGGCACGTTGGCTGTAAATACATTTTTTTCGTTACCTTTTACATAGGTTGCTCCCACGCCACCCAGTATATAAGGAACCAGGCGCTGAGCTCCACGATAATCTCTGCCTGTTCCGTAGGGCCAGAAGTTGTACTCAAACACCAGATTCATATCCACCAGCGTATGATTGAAACTATAGGGATTCTCCGCATAATCAGGATAGAAAGTATCCACATTTGCCGAAGAACCTTTTATTTTTCCAAAGCCCACACTCAGTTTCAAGTCCTTGTAGGGGTCGAAATTGTATCTTCCCAACAGGAAACCGGCAGGTTGCATGTCGCCAAGCACATTTCCGTTAAAGTCGCCTTCATAGGTCATTACTCCCACACCGGCGCCTATCTCCATGCGATATTGCGGATCGTCCTGTGCACGAACCGCCATACAGCCCAGAGTTAAGAAGGCAAGCAGGATGATTAATCTTCCTTGCTCCAGCCATCTATATTGAAACGTCCTCTCCATACGTATCCGTTTCTGATAATCCAATAATAGTGTTGTTTGTCACGGCAGAAAGCGAAACGGGCAGCAGTACCAAACTCACCAGGCAAAGCCACCTTCTTGTCCTGAGTCCAAGTCAATCCGGCATCCTGGCTCTTATACCATTTGCCGTTACTGCCTAAAGCAACGAAGCCTGTATCGGCAGCACAGGTAATTACCTGATCCAGCCAAGGCATCTTTCCACTTTTATTTTTTTCGATTTCCAGATAGTTCCACTGTCCGTCTTCATTTGCATAGTCAACCGTGCGCAACCATGTGGTGGCAACCGTATCATTCAAAGCCTTGTCGCGAGTACCCAGCAGCATTACATTCTCTACATCCTTAGCAGAGAGTACGCCAGCCACATTCATTGAGATATTCTGTGTTGGCAAATAGGCTTTATCTTTATCAAGTTTCTCTGCCTCCCATCTGGCACCCTGATCTTTTGAAACAGAGATACCTGTAGCTGTATAAGCATAGAGATACTTGCTGCTTGCACCAATGAGCTGCTTGATATCTGCGTTTTCAGAAACCAATGTCCATATTGCTGCATCGGCAGAAGCATAAACCTTGCCGCCATCTGAGATATAGAGTTTGCCATCCAGCGCTACTGCACTCTGGTAAGCGTCACTACTTAAGCTTACGTTCATCATAATAGATGACCAGGCGCTGCCATCATTGATGGCTGACTTCAGCACCTTAGTACCCTCGGCAGTCTTGCCGAATACATAGATGTCATCACCACAAGCTACAGCCTTCAAATCAGAGAATGCTGCCAACTGACTGTTGTTCTGAGCCAGCTCATGCCACTTAAACTCATAAGGCAACTCCTTATGTACGTTTACGGTAACCTTATACTCGGCATAGGCAGAGTAGTCACCGCTGTAAACTCTAATAAAGCGAGGCTTTGAGAAGTTGATGGAATCAGAGCTTGAATAGTATGCTGCGACAGAATCAGTCTTGTTGATATCCATCAGGAGAATAGGGCTGCTATTCTTGCTGCTGATAGTAGCCAATATGGCAGTATCCCTCACCCCGCAAGGCAAGGAATCTACATTATAAATCAAGCGTTGTGCCTGATCTATGTAAAATTTATAGTCAGAGCCCGTCACATTAGCCTTGAGCAAGGTATCTTTACCTGCCTTCGTTTTGGTATATCTGTCAAGACTACCCAACGAGAAAGCCGTGATGGCTGTATCATGTGTATATTCTACTGTTGTTTCATCGCTGCTCAAGCAAGAAGAGAGCGAGAGCGTAGCTGTAATCAGCGCTATGAAAGCAAAAAACTTCCTTTTCATTCTATCCTATTTTATTTTTAGCTGCAAATTTACTGAGAATTCTTTAAAAACTCGACCTTTTCTCCTTATTATTATGCAAATTATTCATTTTAGGCGCATTTTTTAAGTTTTTTAGTGATTTCGAGGCGTAAAAACGAAGAAATCCCGCTTCTCTTGCGAGAAACGGGATTCCATATTTAGTATAAATTCGAAATGTCGAATTAGAGCTGTGGACCAGCAGCAACGAGAGCCTTACCTGCCTCGTTTGTCTCATACTTCTTGAAGTTCTTGATGAAACGAGCAGCCAAATCCTTAGCCTTCTCCTCCCACTGAGAAGCATCAGCGTATGTATCACGTGGATCGAGAATCTTAGGATCTACGCCTTCCAACTGTGTAGGAACTACGAAGTTGAAGAATGGGATAGTCTTTGTAGGAGCTGCGTCGATTGAGTGGTCGAGGATAGCGTCGATGATACCACGTGTATCGCGGATAGAGATACGCTTGCCTGTACCGTTCCAACCTGTGTTAACCAAGTATGCCTTAGCACCAGACTTCTGCATCTTCTTTACCAACTCCTCAGCGTACTTAGTTGGGTGCAACTCCAAGAATGCCTGACCGAAGCAAGCAGAGAATGTTGGAGTAGGCTCGGTGATACCGCGCTCTGTACCAGCCAACTTAGCTGTGAAGCCAGAGAGGAAGTAATACTTAGTCTGCTCAGCGTTCAAGATAGATACTGGTGGCAATACACCGAATGCATCTGCTGAGAGGAAGATAACCTGCTTAGCAGCTGGACCCTGAGAGAATGGACGCTGGATGTTCTTGATGTGGTAGATAGGATAAGATACACGAGTATTCTCGGTAACAGTCTTATCTGCGAAGTCAATCTTACCATCCTTAGCTACAGTTACGTTCTCGAGGAGAGCGTCACGTGTGATAGCACCGTAGATATCTGGCTCAGACTCCTTGTCGAGGTTGATAACCTTAGCGTAGCAACCACCTTCGAAGTTGAACACACCCTCGTCGTCCCATCCGTGCTCATCGTCACCGATCAACTTACGCTTAGGGTCTGTTGACAATGTAGTCTTACCTGTACCAGAAAGACCGAAGAAGATAGCAGTGTTCTCACCGTTCATATCTGTGTTGGCAGAGCAGTGCATAGAAGCCATACCCTTCAATGGCAAGAAGTAGTTCATCATAGAGAACATACCCTTCTTCATCTCACCACCATACCATGTGTTGATGATAACCTGCTCCTTAGAAGTTACGTTGAATACAACGGCTGTCTCTGAGTGGAGACCCAACTCCTTCCAGTTCTCAACCTTTGCCTTAGAAGCATTGTAAACGATGAAGTCTGGCTCCTGATCGAACTCAGCCTCGTTCTGAGGACGGATGAACATATTTGTTACGAAGTGTGCCTGCCATGCTACCTCAACGATGAAACGTACCTTCATACGTGTATCCTTGTGTGTACCGCAGAAACCATCTACTACGAACAACTTCTTGTTAGAAAGCTCCTTCTTAGCGATCTCCTTAACGGCGTTCCATGCCTCTGGAGTTGCCTTGTGGTTATCGTTGTGATACTCCTCAGAATCCCACCATACTGTGTCGTGAGATGTAGCATCGTCAACGATGAACTTGTCTTTAGGAGAACGACCAGTGTAAATACCAGTCATTACGTTAACTGCACCGAGCTCAGTCTCCTGACCAACCTCAAAACCCTCGAGACCTTCCTTAGTCTCCTCATTGAACAATACCTCATAAGAAGGATTGTAGAGAACCTCAGTTGTACCTGTGATTCCGTACTTTGCTAAAACTGACTTATCAAACTTTGCCATTTTATTTTAAATGTATTTAAGTTGTGAATAATTTCTCTTTACCTTTTTATCTTGGTTGACAGAAGAAATCATCATTCTCCCAAAACCGCCGCAAAGTTACGAAAAATATGTTTTATAGCAAAGATTCTTAGGTATTATTCTTTCTTTTTAAAAGCTTTTTAGGTTAAAGAACTTAAAAAAAGCCGATTCGACCGACAATTGCCACGTTGACTTTGCAAAAAATCTCTGCTTAGAGAAAAACAAGCAGAGATTTACACCTATTTTTATATAAGAGGGTATTTGAAGGAAAAATAAGATAGCAACAGTTCTTTCATTCCTCCAGAGAGAAAATAATTGCCCAAACATTTTGCCGTTTCCGAGATTTATTATATCTTTGCAGAAAAACTACAGCTATATGAAGATAAATAATCTGAGCGAGCACAACTGCATCATCAACCGGTATCTGGCAGAGATGCGTGACTGCGATTATCAAAAGAACCGATTGCTCTTCCGCAACAACATTATGAGAATCGGTGAGTATGAGGCCTTTGAAATATCAAAGACTCTTAATTACGAAAAGACTGAGGTGACTACACCGCTCGGTGTGGCCCAGGTAAATCTTCCTACCGAAAAGATTGTCATCGGTACGATCTTCCGTGCCGGACTTCCTTTCCACGAAGGTTTCCTCAATATTTTCGACCACTCTGGCAATGCCTTTGTGAGTGCTTATCGCGAGTATACCAACAAGGAGCATACTGAGGTGGGCGTACATATCGAATACCTCGCTACACCTGATCTTACTGATAAGGTGCTCATCATTGCCGACCCTATGCTTGCCACAGGTATCAGCATGGAGATGGGTATGAAGGCTTTCCTCACCAAGGGCAATCCTAAACATATCCACATTGCCTGTGTTCTCGCTGCACCTGAGGGCATTGAGCACATCAAGAAGACCTTCCCTGAGGACAAGACTACCATCTGGTGTGCCTCTATTGATGAGGGCTTGAACGAGCATAAGTATATCGTGCCAGGCTTCGGCGACGCCGGCGACTTGTGCTATGGCAGCAAGCTCTAAGCCGCAGGCTTTATAAATTCGTACGCTTTATAATAAAGTATAGCAACTCTACTCTGAAATACTCTTCACTCTTCACCTTTCGGCCCGAACCCCCTGTGTTTATCGGCATTCCGAGGGGTGAAGAGTTGTTTTTATCTCTTCACCCTCTCTTCACCACTCTTCACCGACAGACATAAAAAAGACTGATCTTTCGCATGCGGTTCAAGTACGGGCTGAAGGCCCAAAAGCTCCTAGCCCAGGGCGTATGGGGCTAAACTTACGAAAGTTCAATTAAAAAGAGGTACAAGACCGCTTCAACAGAAGGTGAAGAGTGGTGAAGAGTGGGTGAAGAGTGCCCGAACACTCTTCACCCCTCGGAATGCCGATAAACACAGGGGGTTCGGAGCATTTGGTGAAGAGTGAAGAGTTTTTCGTCTATCGCATAAAAAAGAAAATCAGACGCCTAAAAGGAAATCAGATAAACCCATTTCCGAGGACTGTTAAAGACAAACAGCCGACTAGCGGATAAGGCGCTAGTCGGCTGTCCGGCTTCTGCCAGTTGGCTATCCTACTCAAATAGCCAACATATCTCCGAAAGATAAAACCTTTAATAATGGAACGAGCTGCCCCCCAGGAACTCTCGCAGAAGCGAAATAGGCGGCAGATTATTATAAGGTATACCCTTGAAGTATTTCAGGAACTTAAGCAACCGGTAAGCCTCAGCATATTCCTCGCAATTCTCCGGAACCTGCTGCAGCAGCGGCTCTGCCTGCGTCTTAATCACAGCCAACTCATAAAGCATCGCCGTATTGAGCATCGCATCGGCATTCTCCTGGAACGGGAATATCCACTTGTTCTCACCCGCCCTTACCGAAGGCCAGCGATGAATGGTTTCCTGGGCAGAGACACCTCGATACTTGTAATCGCGGATGATGCGGCGAAGCAAACGGTTGTCTGTTGTCGGGATATAATTGTGATTGTCCAGAAGAATCGTAGTCAGCGCCGAAGCATATACTCTGAATATCTGCTCCTGCGGGATGTGGGCCGTCAGCTCAGGGTTCAATGCATGAATACCCTCTACCACCAGCACATTGTTATCGTTCATCTTCAGCTTGTTGCCGCTCTTTTTACTCTTTCCGCTCTGGAAATCATACTTCGGCAATTCCACCTCCTCACCACGGAACAAGGCATTGAACTGCTCGTTGATCAAATCGAGATCCAGGGCATAGATGCTCTCATAATCATATTCGCCAGAAGCATCCTTCGGCGTTTTCTCCCTATCCACGAAATAATCATCGAGCGAAATCTGGAGCGGTTTCAATCCGTTTACGGCAAGCTGTATGCTCAGGCGTTTGCACGAAGTGGTCTTGCCCGAAGAAGAAGGACCTGCCAGCAGCACCAGTTTCACGCCCTTGCGGCTGGCAATCTCCTCAGCAATCTTGGCAATCTTCTTCTCCTGCAGCGCCTCGCTGATATTGATGATGTCGGTAGAATGATTGGCATCTATCGCCTGGTTAAAATCGCCTACAGTCCTGATGCCCAGGATACTCTGCCAGCGATGATGCTCCTTGAATATCTCAAACATCTTGTCCTGTCGGGTTATTTCGCCCAGCACATCCGGGTTCTTGAGCGAAGGAATGCGCAGGAGCATGCCATCATAATATTTCTCCAGCCCGAAGAGATAGAGCTGCGAGGTATTGGTGAGCAGCGTGCCGTAGTAATAATCCACATAATCACCTATTTTATAATAGGTAGTATAGATAGAGCCCGATGTCTTGAGCAGTTTCACCTTTTCCACATCCCCTTTCTCCTGGAACAGCGCCACAGCCTCTTCGGTAGGCACGGTGAAGCGGCGTATCGGCATTCTGGCATCGATAATCTCCTGCATGCGACGGCGGATGATGTTCACATCTTCATCTACAACAGGTCTGCCCAGGCGGATATCTACGTAGAAACCATTCGATACGGGGATATCAATCACCACATCTGTAGCAGGATAAATGTCCTGTACCGCCTTGCAGAGAACAAAGAAGAGGGTACGGGTATATGCACGCGAACCGGATGAAGAAGTCATATCAAGAAATTCTACATCTTTAGAATTATAAACACGATAATGCATGCCTTCAACCTTGTTATTTACCCTTGCAGACACCGGTCCGTGGGTCATTTTGAGGTCAAATGCAGAAAAAATATCAAAAAGTGTGCTTCCGATTTCTACTTTCTGAGATTTTTTATTATTTTTGCAACGGATTTGAATTACTTGTTTCATTTGTATTAAAACTATGTTACAAAATTAAACTAATCTACCAGCTCTCGAAGCCCCCGAAGGTGCTTTTTGAGCATCGGCTTACTCTTTTTAGAAGAGAGACGCCTACAGTGTGTAAAGTTACGAAGAAATTCGGAAACTTGATGTATTTGACAACATTAATTAAGTTATTATATGTCGATTTGGATATTTTTTAAGCTTATTGGAGCACTCGCCCTACTGATGTTCGGTATGAAGTCCATGAGCGACAGTTTGCAGAAGATGGCAGGACCACAGCTCCGCCATGTGTTAGGAACCATGACCACCAATCGTTTGACGGGCATCCTCTCGGGTACGCTCATCACCGCAGCGGTGCAGTCTTCTACAGCCACAACGGTGATGACCGTATCATTCGTTAATGCTGGTCTCCTTACTCTAGCCCAGGCTATCTCCGTTATCATGGGCGCCAACATCGGAACCACGCTCACCGCATGGATCATGAGTGCCGGTTTCTCGTTTAACATCACAGATTTTGTATGGCCGGCGTTCTTCATCGCCATCATTCTGATTTACAGTAAGAAGCGCAAGATTATCGGCGACTTCATCTTCGGTATATCCTTTATGTTTCTCGGTTTGGGTACTTTACGCCAAACCGGTATCGACATGGATCTGGCTCATAATCAGCCGGTTCTTGAATTCTTTGCAAGTTTCGATCCTCACAGTTTCCAGACTACCATCACCTTCCTGATTATCGGTAGTATACTCACTATGTGCGTGCAGAGTTCGGCAGCCGTCATGGCGATTACGATGATTCTCTGCTCTACCGGCGTATTGCCTATCTATCAGGGCATTGCGCTTGTGATGGGTGAGAATATCGGAACAACCGTAACCTCCAATGTGGCAGCGCTCACCGCCAATACCCAGGCCCGGAGAGCGGCGATGGCGCACATGGTGTTCAACATCTTCGGTGTGCTTTGGATACTCTGCATATTCCACCCGTTCATCCATCTGGTTTGCGGCTGGGTAGGTTTCGACGATGCCATGGAGAAGACTGATCCTCATTTCGTAGCCAATGCAACCAAGCTATCCTTTGTGCTTGCCGCCTTCCATACCACCTTCAACCTCGCCAATACCTTTATCCTGGTATGGTTCATTCCACAGATAGAGAAGCTGGTATGCAAGATTATCCGTCCTAAGAAGAATACCGATGAGGACGACTTCCGCCTGCGCTTTATCCAGAGCGGTATCATGAAGACACCGGAAATCTCTGTCTTGGAGGCACAGAAGGAAATCCATTGTTTTGCCGAGCGCATCCAGCGCATGTTCGGCATGGTGAAGACGCTTCTTGGCGAGACCAATGAAGAAAAGTTTGTAAAACTCTATAGCCGCATCGAGAAATACGAGGGCATCTCTGACAACATGGAGATAGAGATTGCCAAGTATCTCGACCAGGTGAGCGATTCTCATCTTTCTGACGAGACCAAGGCAAAGATCCGTGCCATGCTCCGCGAGATTTCTGAAATCGAGAGTATCGGTGACAGCTGTTTCAACATCGCCCGCACGCTGAACCGCCGTTTCAAGGGCAAGGAAGACTTCATCGCTACCCAGTATGAGCACATGCACCAGATGATGGAACTTACCGACAATGCCCTTACCCAGATGAACATCACACTCGTAGGTCATAAGGGAGACAACGATGCCAACCTCTCTTTCAACATCGAGAACGAAATCAACAACTATCGCAATCAGTTGAAGAGCCAGAACATCAACGATGTAAACAACCATCTCTATACCTACGCCATCGGTACCATGTATATGGATATCATCCAGGAATGCGAGAAACTCGGCGACTATGTAGTAAACGTAGTAGAGGCCCGCATGGGTGTAAGACAGCATGAAGCTTAGGGAGAGTTTACAGTTTATAGTTTATAGTTAACAGTTTATAGGGCATGAAGTTCATTAGTGGGCTTCATGCCCTATCTTTATTTTCTACCTATATTAAATAGGATAAACAGATATGTTTTTAAGCAAGATACTTGATTCACAACAGCAAAGTTGCCATAAAGAAGTGATTTCACAAAGAAAAAGAAAGAATTTTGGCATAACATAGAGGATAAGTCGATTTTTTGTTGTAATTTTGCAGCCGAAATTGCAATTTTATAAATAATTAATGAAGATTCTAGTAACGGGTGCGTCGGGCTTTATCGGCAGCTACATCGTGGAAGAGGCCTTAAGACAGGGCATGGAAACCTGGGCGGCAGTACGCCCTACCAGTTCCAGAAAGTATCTGCAAGACGAGCGCATCCATTTTATCAATCTCAATCTTTCTTCAGAGGAAGAGTTAGAGAAAGAACTCGCCCCGCACGAGTTCGACTATATAGTGCATGCAGCCGGCGCAACGAAGTGCCTGCATGCAGAGGACTTTTATAAGGTAAACACAGAGGGAACCAAGCATCTGGTGAACGTCCTTCTGCGCCTCCAGATGCCTATCAGGCGATTTGTCTTTGTCAGTTCGCTCAGCATCTTTGGAGCCATCCGCGAAGAGCAGCCTTATCAGGAAATCTCAGAACATGATACTCCTAAGCCAAATACTGCATACGGAAAGAGTAAACTGGAGGCAGAACGCTATCTGGACAGCATCGGCAACAACTTCCCTTATATCATCCTCCGCCCTACAGGAGTTTACGGTCCTAGGGAGAAAGATTATTTTCTCATGGCGCAGAGCATCAAGCAGCATGTTGACTTTGCTGTAGGATTCAAGCGCCAGGACATCACCTTTGTTTATGTACAGGACGTGGTACAGGCTGTATTCCTGGCTCTGGATCATGGAATGAACGGCAGGAAATACTTCCTCAGCGATGGAGAAGTATACCAGTCTGCCGCTTTCAGCGACCTGATAAAAAAGGAGTTAGGCAATCCTTGGATGCTACGCATCAAGGCGCCTATCTGGGTGTTGCGCATCGTAACCTTCTTCGGAGAGTATCTCGGAAGAATGACCGGCAAGATGTCGGCCCTGAACAATGATAAGTACAACATTCTGAAACAGCGCAACTGGCGATGTGATATTGAGCCAGCCATGGATGAACTGGGCTATCATCCTCATTATCCACTGGAAAGAGGTGTGAAGCTCGCCATCAAGTGGTATAAGGATAACGGATGGCTGTAATTTAGTTAATAGTTAAAAGTTAATAGTTGATAGTTGATAACGGCTACACCGTATAGCGAGACTGCCCTATAAACAGTAAACTATAAATTATAAACTAATAAGAAGCGTGATAAAAGATTATTTCAAGATAGACAAGAACCCGAAGAAGGGACTGATGACACTGGAATGGGTCATGCTGGGATATATGGCAATCACCATTATTACCATGCTCTTTACCTATACTAAACTCGTAAACCCGGAAGCTATGCTCTGGGGACGACTGAGAGTGCTCGTCATGACCATCGCTCTTTGGGCAGTATACCGCATGATACCTTGCCGCATCACCAAGATGGTGCGCATCATTGCCCAGATGGCTTTGCTTGCCTGGTGGTATCCCGACACCTACGAAATCAACCGCATGTTCCCCAACCTCGACCATATCTTTGCAGGTTGGGAGCAGGATCTTTTCGGATGTCAGCCCGCCCTGCTCTTTGCCAAAGCCCTGCCTTGGGCTGTAGTAAGCGAACTGATGTCGATGGGCTACTTTATGTATTATCCGATGATTGCATTGGTTACATTCTATTATTTCTTCTGCAGATATTATGAGGCAGAAAGAGCTGCATTCGTCATGCTCGCCAGTTTCTTTATCTACTATCTCATCTACATCTATGTACCGGTAGTGGGTCCGACCTTCTACTTTGATGCAGTAGGAATATCAGAAATAACCAAAGGCGTCTTCCCGGCTTTGGGCGATTACTTCAACACCCATACCAACTGCCTGCCGACACCGGGTTACACCGATGGAATCTTCTACCAGCTTGTAGAAGACGCCAAGAACGCCGGCGAGCGTCCTACAGCAGCTTTCCCAAGTTCGCATGTGGGCGTGAGCACCATCTGCATGCTCCTGGTCTGGCATGCCGGCAACAGAAAAATGCTATACGTGATGCTGCCATTCTACATCTTCCTGTGTCTGGCTACCGTATATATTCAGGCGCATTATCTCATCGATGCCATCGCTGGCCTCATCTCTGCCGTCGTCATCTATTTTGCATTGATGGCAGTATCGAAGGGAATGATAGAGCATCATACTCTTTCTTCGCGACTGAGATTCAGATAGTTACATATTTTAATTACAATAACATTATAAACGAATAGAATTCATCTAGAACAATGAAGAAACTATTTATTGAGACTTATGGCTGCCAGATGAACGTGGCAGACAGTGAGGTAGTTGCCTCTGTGATGCAGATGGCTGGCTACGAAATTTGTGAGAAAGAAGAAGAGGCTGATGCCATCTTCCTGAACACCTGCAGTATCCGCGAGAATGCAGAGAACAAGATTTATCATCGCCTCGACACCCTGCATGCAGAGCAGAAGAAGGGAAGAAAGGTGATTCTCGGCGTTTTGGGATGTATGGCTGAGCGCGTGAAGGATGACCTCATCCAGAACCACTATGCCAATCTCGTTTGCGGACCAGACAGCTATCTCAACCTGCCGGATATGATTGCGCAGTGCGAGATAGGTACCAACGCCATCAACATAGAACTCTCTAAGACCGAGACTTACCGCGACATCGTACCTCAGCGCATCGGTGGCAACAGAGTGAGCGGTTTCGTAAGCATCATGCGTGGTTGCAACAATTTCTGCCACTACTGCATCGTGCCTTATACCCGTGGACGTGAGCGCAGCCGCGATGCTGAGAGCATCCTGCGTGAGGTTCGCGATTTGCAGCAGCGTGGCTTCAAGGAAGTTACCCTGCTGGGACAGAATGTAAACAGTTATGGTCTCTCGCCATCGGGCAAGCGCGAGGAAGGCAGTCTTTCCTTCGCCGAGCTCCTCCATATGGTAGCCCAGGCTGTACCGAATATGCGAGTACGCTTCACCACCTCTAACCCAGAGGATATGACCGAGGACATCCTCCACGCCATTGCCGAAGAACCAAACCTCTGCAAACACATCCACTTCCCTGCACAGAGCGGAAGCAACAAGATTCTGAAACTGATGAACCGCAAATACACCCGTGAGGAGTATCTGCAGCGCATCGCCGATATCAAGCGCATCATCCCGGGCTGCGGCATCACCACCGACATCTTCGTGGGTTATCACGACGAGACCGAGGAAGACCATCAGGAAACCCTCTCGCTGGTAAAGGAAGTAGGCTTCGACAGCGCCTTCATGTTCAAGTATTCAGAGCGCCCGGGCACCTATGCCGCCAAGCATCTGCCAGACAACGTTTCTGAGGAAACCAAGATAGCCCGCCTCAACGAACTTATCAAACTGCAGACCGAGGTGAGTGCCGAGCAGAACAAGAAGGATGAAGGCAAGGTATTCACCATCCTCATCGAGAACTTCAGCAAGCGTAGCCGCGAGCAGATGATGGGCCGAACAGAACAGAACAAGGCGGTTGTCATCGATAAGGGTAACCACCATATCGGAGAGTTCGTGAAGGTTCGCATCACCGGTTCTACCTCTGCAACTCTCTTCGGAGAAGAAGTAAAGGAGTAAACCCAAACTCATCAGAACAGCTTTTTCTGAATAAAAAGACTCTTCTAAAAGAAAAAACAGAATATAAACAAGAAAAACCGCCAAAAGTTTGGCGGTTTTCTTAAAAAGCACTATATTTGCACCTATGAAGGAATTCTTGCAAATTTTACGCCGATTCGTCCCTCCATACAAGAAGTATCTGGGACTGTCAATCCTGTTCAATATCCTGTCTGCGGTATTGAACATCTTTTCGTTTGCAGCCTTGATACCAATCCTGCAAATCCTGTTCCAAGTAGATGGTGGTATCCGTGTCAACGAGTATATGCACTGGAATGGAGATTGGGGTAGCATCAAGGAGGTTGCAACCAATAACCTGTATTATTATATTCAGGAGTTTATTGTTGTCCATAGTGCATCAACTGCCCTTTTGGTCATCGGCATATTCCTAGCCTTCATGACATTCCTCAAGACGGGAGCCTATTTCCTCTCGTCAGCCACCATCATACCTATCCGTACAGGTATTGTAAGAGACATCCGCAACCAGATTTACCAGAAGATAAACAGTCTCTCGCTCGGTTTCTTCAGCGAGGAGCGCAAGGGCGATATCATTGCCCGCATGAGCGGTGATGTGCAGGAAGTGGAGAACAGCATCATGTCGTCGCTCGACATGCTCTTCAAGAACCCTATTCTGATCCTCTTCTATTTCGTTACGCTGATCTGCATCAGTTGGCAGCTTACTCTCTTCACCATTCTCTTTGTACCACCTTTCGGCTGGTTCATGGGAGTAGTGGGCAAGAAACTGAAGGCACACAGTATCGAGGCACAGGCACTTTGGAGCGATACGATGAGTATGGTAGAAGAAAACCTGGGCGGCTTGCGCATCATCAAGGCGTTCTGTGCAGAAGAAAAGATGAACAAGCGTTTCAATCAGGTTAACAGCAGCTACCGCGACAACATCATGCGTGTAAATATCCGCCAGCAGATGGCACACCCGATGAGTGAGTTTCTGGGAACCATCCTCATCGTAGTGGTATTGTGGTTTGGCGGTATCCTGGTTCTGGATTACGGCAGAATCGACGGACCTACCATCATCTTCTATCTCGTGATGCTCTACAGCATCATCAACCCGCTGAAGGAATTCTCCAAAGCGAGTTACAATATTCCAAAGGGATTGGCAAGTATGGAGCGTATCGACAAGATTCTGCAGGCTGAGGTGGAAATCAAGGACAAGGAGAACCCTGAGCATATCAGCAGCTTCGAACATCAGATAGAGTTCCGCCACGTTTCCTTCGCCTATACCGACCGAAAGAGCGCCGAACTGGTTTATGTATTAAAGGATATCAATCTCGTGATACCAAAAGGCAAGACTGTTGCACTTGTTGGTCAGAGCGGTAGCGGTAAGAGTACGATGGTAGATTTGATTCCTCGTTACTATGATGTACAGGAAGGCGAGGTGCTGATTGACGGCATTAATGTGAAAGACCTTGCCGTACATGACCTTCGCATGCTGATAGGAAATGTAAACCAGGAGGCTATCCTCTTCAATGCAAGTTTCAAGGACAATATCCGATTCGGCAAGACCGATGCTACGGATGAGGAAATAGCCAATGCAGCTAAGATAGCCAATGCTTACGAGTTCATTACCAAGTCGGAGCATGGTTTCGATACAAATATCGGTGACCGAGGCGGCAGACTTTCCGGTGGCCAGCGCCAGCGTGTCAGCATCGCCCGTGCCATCCTCAAGAATCCTCCTATCCTCATCCTCGATGAGGCAACATCAGCCCTCGATACCGAGAGCGAGCGCCTGGTTCAGGATGCCTTGGAGAAACTGATGAAAACCCGTACCACCGTGGCTGTGGCTCACCGATTGAGTACCATCAAGCATGCCGATGAAATCTGCGTATTGCACGAGGGTAAGATTGTGGAGCGCGGTACCCACGATGAACTGATTAGAAAAGACGGATATTACAAAAAGTTGCACGATATGCAGCAGGTGTAATTGAGTAAAGAGTTAATAGTTAAGAATTTATAGTTTTACAGATGGTTAAGATTGTTTATGCATTCTTTTATGCAATATCGCTGCTGCCTTTCAGGCTACTCTATTGCATTGCCGACTTCGAGTACTTCATGATGTATTACGTCATCAAGTACCGCAGAGGAATTGTGCGTAAGAATCTCACCACCTCCTTCCCTGAGAAATCAGAAGAAGAGATTGTTGACATCGAGAAGAAATTCTACCGCTGGTTCAGCGATTACTTCTTCGAGGCTGTCAAACTGCTCAGCATCAGTGACAAGGGGTTGCGCCAGCGATTCCAGGTCATCAACAGCGAGGAGGTGGAGCAATGTTTCCAGGAAGGTCAGAACGTGGCAGCCATCCTGGGCCATTACTGCAACTGGGAGTGGCTCTCATGTGTGGGCATCGAACTGCCCAAGTCACGCAAGATGGGTCTCATCTATCATCCTCTGCGCAACCAAGCCTTCGACGAACTCTTCAAGCGCATCCGTTCTCACGAGGAGAATGGCGTGGTGGTGCCCAAGAAAAACATCCTCCGCTACTTGGTGGATTACAAGCGCAAGGGCATCATGAGCATCTTCGGCTACATCAGCGACCAGGGTCCCAAGTGGGAGAACATCCACTTATGGCTTCCTTTCCTCAACCATCCCGAAACCCCTGTGTTTACGGGTGGCGAGAGAATCATGAGGAAGATGAACGATGCCGTGTTCTATGTAGAGATGTCCCGCCCTAAGCGCGGCTACTATACAGCCACATACAAGCTCATCACCCGCAATCCGAACTCTCTGCCGGAGCACGAGATTACCCGTCGCTTCTTCCAGATGCTGGAAGAAACCATCCGCCGGAATCCACCCTATTATTTATGGACGCATAACAGATGGAAGCGAACCAAGGAGGAGTTTGACAAGCGATATGAAATTAAAAACGGTAAAGTAATTCCTATAGAATCATGAGAATAGTTCTTTTCTGTGAAAACAAGTATGCCATAGACATACTTAATCCGATACAAGAACATGTGACAAAGCAACATTTGCCACACGAGATATTGTGGTATATCCACAAACCAAAGATAGACAGTTTTCCATATGCCGACCAGGTGAAATGGACCAACTCTATTCAAGAAGTCTATGACTTCCAGCCAGAGGCTATCTATGTGCCAGGCAACATTGTGCCTTACTATCTGCCAGGCGTCAAGATACAGGTATTCCACGGCTATGCCGCAGAGAAGAAAGACCACTGGATTATCCGCCGTTACTTTGACACCTATTTCACCCAAGGTCCTTACTTCACTTCCCACTTCGAGGCTCTGGCCAAGAGATATGGAGATTTCGAGGTGTTGGAAACGGGATGGCCTAAGCAGGATTGGATTAAGGAAAACCTGCATAAATATGATGCCGACCGAGAGAAACTGCTCAGGGAAAGCGGCAAGGAGACCTTGATCCTTTACGCTCCTACCTTCTCGCCAAAACTCACTTCGCTTCCTTACATCAAGGAAGAGTTGGGCAAGCTGGCTAAGGAGCGCAATGCCCTGATAGTAATGAAGTTCCATCCGCTTACCCGTCAGGAATGGGTAGATGAATACCGTGAATGGGCTGCAACCAAGAAGGATGTTCTCTTCATCGACAAGGGAGAGAACGTAACCAAATATCAGCTGATGGCAGATACGCTCATCAGCGATACCTCTTCTACCATCTATGAGTTCCTGCTGCTCTCTCGCCCAGTAATCACCCTCGGCACCTTATCCAAGGATATCTACTGGGAAAACATCACGGAACCTGATCAACTGATTGCCGCCTACGACCATGCCCTCACAGACCCTGAGGCGATAGCCAAGAGACAGTGGATAGTAGACAACTACGATCCATATTTGGACGGCAACGTATGCCAGCGCATGCTCGACGGAGCCGAAGACTACATCCGCCGTCATGGTGTGCCGAAGAAGAGAAAGCTGAATCTCTGGCGTAAATATACCAGCATCAAGACATTTGGAAGAATCAAAAAAGGATAAAGATATGCTTAATTTTACAGTAGGACCTGTGATGGCAAGCGATGAGGTTAGAGCCATCGGCGCTGAGCAGGTGCCTTATTTCAGAACAGCAGAGTTCTCCGCCATCATGAAGGAGAACGAACAATTGATGAAGCAGTTTGCCAAGGCATCAGACGATGCCCGCACAGTTTTTATCACAGGTTCGGGCACAGCCTCTATGGAAGCCGTGGTCATGAATGTATTCACTCCTGCCGACAAAGTACTGGTAGTGAATGGCGGTAGCTTTGGTCACCGATTCGTACAACTCTGTGAAATTCATGAGATTCCACATACAGAAATCAAGCTTGAGATGGGGACTCCACTCACGGCAGAAGACCTCAAGCCATACGAGGGACAAGGCTACACCGGCTTCCTCGTCAATCTACATGAGACTTCTACCGGCGTACTCTACGACATCCAGATGATCAGCGACTTCTGTCATCGCAACCATATTTTCCTGGCCGTAGATTCCATCAGTTCTTTCCTCGCGGACCCATTCAACATGAAGGAACTCGGCGTGAACGTAATGATTACGGGTTCACAGAAGGCACTGGCATGTCCTCCAGGCATCTCTGTCATCATTCTAGATACAGAGGCAATCAAGCGAGTAGAGGCAAACAATGTTAAGTCGATGTATTTCGACCTGAAGGATGCCTTGAAGAATGGTGAGCGTGGACAGACTCCTTTCACCCCTGCCGTAGGAACCTTACTGCAGATTCATGCCCGTCTGAAAGAGATAGAGCGCAATGGCGGTGTGGAGAGCGAGAACCAGCGCATGAAAATGCTTGCAGAAGATTTTAGAAGCAAGATCAAGGACCTGCCATTCACCATCGTTTCCCAATCGATGTCAAATGCCGTTACTCCTCTGCATCCGCAGAACGCCTCAGCCTACGACATCTTCCTGAAGCTGAAAGACGAATATGGCATCTGGGTATGTCCTAATGGTGGCGATATGGCAGAAAAGGTGTTCCGTGTAGGTCATCTCGGCAACCTGAGTCCGGAAGACAATACTACGCTTGTTGATGCACTGAAGGATATGCAGGCTAAGGGGCTGCTATAATATATATAATAAGGTATAGAGAACTTTCAAGATAGAGAAACTTATGGTTAAAGTCATCACATACGGTACTTACGACCTGCTTCATTATGGTCACATCCGTCTCCTGGAGCGCGCCAAGGCTTTGGGCGACTACCTCATCGTGGGCGTAACCTCGGATACCTTCGACCGTGAGCGTGGCAAAATCAATGTACAACAATCCCTCATGGAACGAGTGGAAGCCGTGCGTGCCACTGGCATTGCCGATGAAATCATCATCGAGGAATACGAGGGACAGAAGATTGACGACATCAAGCGACTGGACGTAGATATCTTTACCGTAGGTTCTGACTGGAGAGGCAAGTTTGACTATCTCAACGCCTATTGCAAGGTGGTTTATCTAGACCGCACTCAGGGCGTATCGAGCACGGAGATCAGAAGCGAGCAGCAGGTGGTTCGCCTCGGACTGGTTGGCGAATCGCCTATCCTCAACAAGATAGAGCGGGAAAGCCAATATGTCAATGGACTAGAGGCAGGAAAGGTTTTCTCCCTCAACGACCAATATCTCTCAGAGAATCTGCAGGCAGCGGAAAAGCAGGCAGCCAGTTTTCAGGAACTCCTGGATGAAAGCGATGCGCTCTATGTTATCTCTGCCCCAAGCAAGCACTATGCTCAAATAAAGGAGGCATTAGAAGCTGGCAAACACGTATTGTGTGAATCGCCTATCACTCTTCAGCCTCAGCAATGGAAAGAACTCAAGAAAATAGCAAAAGATAAGAAGGTAGTCTTGATGGATTCTATCAAGACCGCCTATTCCGTAGCCTATTACCGACTCTTACTCTTGGCTAAGGGCGGTATCATCGGTGATATCATGTCGGTGGATGCAACCTGCACCAGTCTCGTAGACTTTGACCCAACCCAGGATTCACAGAAGAGTCTTTACGAATGGAACAGTATCTGCGCCTGGGGACCGACGGCACTCCTGCCTATCTTCCAGCTTCTGGGCACAGAATACAGCAGCAAACAGATAGCCACTCACTTCCTGGACGAAGCAAAGCGCTATGATGCCTTTACCAAGATATCCTTCCTCTATCCTCATGCCGTAGCTTCGCTGAAGGTTGGTCAAGGCGTGAAGTCGGAAGGCGAATTGATTATCTCGGGCACCAAGGGATACATCTACGTACCAGCCCCATGGTGGAAGACCGATTACTTCGAGGTGAGATACGAGAATCCGCAGAACAACAAGCGCTACTTCTACCAGCTGGATGGAGAAGGGTTGCGCTATATGCTCCTCTCCTTCCTCAAAGCCATCCGCACCGGCAAGGACTTCTCGTATGTATCCGATGACATATCAGAAGAAATCGTCAAGACTATCGCCAATTTCGAGGCAAGAAAAGACATGGTCATCATATAGGTTCGTCTACATGATGTCCATTTCCTTTCTTGAAAGCTTTTTCCTTTTAGTCTTAACGGCATTTATATAATTTAACAACTATTAGTGCAAGAAAGCACAAGTTTCTCTGTTATTATACATATAAAAATAAGCAAAAACAATAATACGATGAATCAGAAATTGTTAAAAAGCCATACGATATTGGCGATTTGTATTCTAATCTTATCCATCATCCCTGTTGTGGCAATAGGTCCCTATCTCCATCAGTTTGCAGATGACTATGTATTCGGAGCTCCTGTCTACAAGGCTTGGACTGCCACCCATTCATTTGGGGCATGTATTCAGGCGGCCTGGGCTGAATCCATGCATATCTACCAGACATGGCAGGGTACCTATTCGGCATGTTTCCTGATGGCATTACAACCTGGAATTTTTGGCAAATACTGGCTTGTACCGATTATTCTATTGGGAAGCCTAATTCTTTCCACCTATACACTGGGATACACAATATTACGCAGATTGCTACATATCAGCAAATTGGAATACACTTTCATTTCTACTCTATTTGTATTAATGACCGTACAGTTCGTATGGTCGTTCTACGATGCATTCTGCTGGTATAACGGAGCGATGTACTATACCTTATATTATAGTATTTCTTTGTTCCTTGCCTCCCTACTCATCGAATTCCATCTTACAAAATCCATCATAGCGAAAATCATCATCACGCTGGTTTCCGCAGCACTCGCCATATTCATTGCCGGCGGCAACTTTGTTACCGGTCTGGGTATGCCAGCCATTCTCTTTATGGCAATCGTATGGATGTGGGTGGAGAGGAAGAAGACTCCTTTCTTCTTGCTTTCTATCCTTATCATTTATGCCTGCGCTTTTGCTTTCAGTGTATTTGCACCAGGCAATACTGTCCGCCAATCCACAGTCACCAGTCAACCGAATGTGGTTTCAGCCTTCTTTATTGCGATAGCAAAGGGCATAGAATTTCTCGCTGATGCCATTAAAATCACAGAAATACTCATGTTTACCATTCTCATACCTTTCCTTGCAAGATTAGCCAAGGCATCCCACTTTAGGTTTTCTCATCCATGGCTTTATCTGCTCATCTCTTTCCTACTTTATTGCGCCTTCTTTTTTCCAAACAGCTATGCCATGGGAACCAAAGGAGCAGACAGAACACAGAATGTATACTTCTATGTGCATCTGTGGATGATTTGCTTCAATATCTACTATCTTTCTGGTGCTCTTCAGCGCAGAGCGGCTGATCTGGAACCAATAAGCGTTGCTATTGTAAACTTGACAGAGGCAATCAGACTGAAATATAATAAATACTTCAGATGGCTACCGGTATATTACTGGCTTGTGTTGGTACTTTCTATCACAGCAAAGCCAACTACTACCAACAGAACACTCTCCTTGCTGCGTAGAGGAACAGCACAGAAGTTTGACCTAGAAATGCAGCAGCGCGAAATTGCCGTAAAGCAAAGCAAGGCAGATCATCTGGTATTAAATCCGCTTACCGTAAAGATGCCATCCGATGCCTTCCATGATATCACTATTTATCCAGGTTATTGGATTAACCGAGGTATGGCAAACTATTATGGCAAGAAAACGGTAGTAGCATTACCTTTCGATGATGGCGAAGAAACGCCAGCCAAATTGTTAAAACGCTGCCGTGATGAAGTAGGTCCAGGCGGAATGACCTTTATCGAAGGAAAATAAATCAGAAATAACAATACCATTCATTAAACAAAAAAGGTAAGTAGCCCAAACTACTACTTACCTTTTTTATGTTTCAAGCGATCTTCTATAATCTTGCTGACAGCAACAAACTGATAGATGCCTTCATAGCAGGCACATACAAATCCTTCCTTACCATCACGGAAGCCACCCTTCTGAATATAAGCACGGAAGAAACGCACCAACGGACGATAGAACAAAGCTGCCATTCCATAATTGCGATCTTTCTTCTTTTCTATCTCGTTAGCTGTATACTGGTTGATCTTTCCCATCCTGCTGGCAATACTGTCATCTGCCAGATGAACAAGTGCCATATCAGCATGAGCCGCCGGTATCTTTTCTATTCTGCCCTTGATAACAGGATCGGCATGAATGATGGCTGGCCATACGGTATCCTTCCTGATAAAGAAACGCAACTGGTAGTCGGGATAGAAACAGTGCATGAATCGTCCCATAAAGCAACTCTTGCGTGGAACATACAAACCCTGTGGAGCATTCTCCTTCTCTATCAGGGAATAAAGATATTCCTTCAGTTCTGGAGTTACCAGTTCATCAGCATCAACCACCAATACCCACTTGCAGGAAGCAGCATCTATGGCAGTCTGACGTGCCGGTTCACAAATCTGATAGTTTCCTCTAGGAAAGACAACTATCTTGCAACCATTACGCTTTGCTATATCCAAGGTGTCGTCAGTACTTTCCATGTCGCAGACAACCACCTCGTCAAAGCCCTTCACTGTATCCAGCACCTGCTGAAGATGGCAGGAGGCATTATAGGTATTAATAACCACCGAGATGCCATTTCCCTGCTCTTGTTCTACACTTGTCTTATCCATATATCTATGCTCTATAAATATTGATCGATACCATTTGTGCAACGAACCAAACGCTCCTTCTTCACCTGGTTCAAAACATCTTTATGCATGTTCTCTTGGGCTTTAGACGCCTCCTTGTGATAAAGATGGTACATGATTCCTCCCATCTTCAGCGCCTTCTTCCGAACGCCAGCAAAATGCAGGCGATAGGCAAACTCGGCATCCTCATGTCCCCATTCCAACAGATCCTCATTGTAACCATTTACCTTGATGGCATCCTCTTTCCAATAAGCCATGTTGCAACCTCTGAGATGGTCGATTCTACGGGCATAGCGAAAAGCCAGCAATCTGCGGAACACATGAGAACGGAAGCTGTTGCTTACATAACTGAAAGGCATGTTCCAAAGATTCACATTGACTACCTTTGTATCCAAAATCTTTTTGGAAATCTGGGCAGACAGCAGCACTCTACTTCCACAGACGAAACATCCTTTCTGAGCCATTTCTATATGGTCTTCTACAAAATGAGAACTCAAAACAACATCTCCATCAACTTGGATGATATAATCACCCGTAGCCTTTGCTATTGCCTTATTCAAAATGGAAGTTCTTCTGAATCCCTTATCTTCCTGCCAAACCCAAATTACCGGTACTGGCATTTTTTCAGCATAACGGTCTATCAGTTTTTTAGTCTCTTCGGTAGAACCATCGTCAGCAATAACAACTTCATCAGGCATAACATGCTGATGCAACACGCTATACAACACGAGTTCTAAGGCTTTAGGCCAATTGTAAGTCGTAATCAATAATGTTGTTTTCATAAACCTAACTTTTTGCGTTTAAAATAATGCAAGATACTTTTGCGATGTACCCATCGCCAATCGTGTATCTTCTTTGCTCCTATTATTTTTTGTAATATTTTCTCATCCATTCCCCGCAGTTTCACATACTCTCGTGCCACACACTCGAAGACATCCATTCTTCCGGTAAACCTCGTCAGGTTTTCCACACATTCCTTCATCGGCGGATAGCCTGAGTAAAACCTCATACGATTGATATCGATAAGCGAGAACGTATAATGACCATCAGCCTGAAGCTGATACAGCACATTGCCGGCATTCAAGTCAATATCGATGATGCCTTTCTGGTGCAATCGATTCACAAAGTGCGCATAATCTGCCGCCATCACCCTGTTGAATTCCTCTGGGGAGTTCAACTGATCGTTGATAGGCATACTGTTATCAATATCAGAGACAAAGTAGCAATAGTCAATAAGTCCCTTTACCCTCGTTTCAATATATCCAAAGCCTTCGGGAGTGGCAAAGCCATCTGCCATCAGCCTAAGGGCATTCTCATAGGCACGGAAAGCCTTGGTAGAGCGGAAGAAGCTATATCCTATCTTCTGAATGAAATTAGGCTGCTTGTATCTCTTCACCACAACTTCTTTCTCTTTTCCATCAAACTTTACATGAAAAGCCTTGATAACATTTCGTCCTTCAAAGATACAACGTCCCTCCTGCTCGAACACATCCGGGATGCGTTCGATGAAACTTCTCATCTCTTCGTATTTTGGGTTTATCTTTATCTTCATTTGTTTACAGTACTTTTATATTTTTGCCTGGGATGGTTAGGAACACCAGGGAATAGCATTTCCAGGCTATTATCTTCTAACATCTTAGGAATTATAAAATTTCTTAAATAAATTTTATCTCGCCTTACAATTGCCGATAATTCATCTAAAGATAGCCACTCAGAACAAACAGAACAAATCAAAGTCTTTAAATTTTGATAAGACATTCTTTGTTTTATACGAGCACTTGCAATATTAGCCCCAGAGCTTGCAATATTAGCCCCAGAGCTTGCAATATTAGACTCGGAACTTGCAATATTAGCCCCAGAACTTGCAATATTAGACTCGGAACTTGCAACCTTAGAGCCGGAACTTGCAACCTTAGCATTCATAGGCAACCGATACTTGGTTCCTCTACCATATCCCTCTTGAACCAGCAATTTATGCGTACACATATCTTTCAACAAATCGGCGACTTCTGCTTTATGCTGGTTAAGAACAACCCTTAGGCTCTCATTTGTAATATATCCATCTGTACAAGCTGCATTAAGAGTCAATAGGCGTTCATGTCCCAAAGAAAACACTTCTGTTCCAAATATCCGAACCAATCTTTCCTTTGTTCCTTCATCCATCATCGACTCCATCATCATTGTGAGTTCCACTAAGTCAGGCTGACTTAATGTTCTCAACATAGGTGCTCTCCAATTTGCAAATCGCCAACCAGCCAATATCTTATCAACTCCACTTCCCGCTTTTTCAGCAGAGCCAATCAACATAAACATCTTTTGAAGAGTCTTGTTGCGACATACGCTAGCACTTTCTCCATAATATTGCATTTTAGAAACCAACAGAGTTCCCGGGTTAGTAAAAACAATTTTATTGCTATACAATCGCACTACCATTGTTGCATTTTCCGAATAATCGGTATGAATACAAAAATTCACCAGAGCTTCGCGAACAGCCACATGCGCAGGAGTTTCATCACGACGAATATTGCCCTCCAAGATGAAAGGTTTTGGCAAGACCGCTGATAATCTTGGAAGAACACGAAGATAGAATTGGAATAAATTTGCCTCCCAAGTTCCATCAGGACAAATACGATTGGTCCATCGTATCTCAGGATTATCTGACAGCTTTTCTTGGTAATCAGGAAAGAAGTCGGGGCAACATTCATTATCAGTAATGGCATCTTCTTTACCAAACATCAAAACTCCTGCCACAGTAAAACCTTCTTCTTTCGTTCCACGATCAGTACGATAAGCACCTATCTTTTTAAGAAATTCAAAATCAGACAAAACAGACCAAGGATGATCTGGCTTGGCTAACTTAAATAATTGCCGATATTGAGCAACAGACTCCATATCTAAATCATCCAATGAATAATTTCTCAAAATGCGGCTATCAGCGGGATTAGAAACATTCGCATCTGAAAACATACGCTGCACTTCTCGCTCCGTACATTTATAATCACCTTCATGATTGCGCTTAAAAGTACCATTATAGGGCTGGGATGTTCTATAAACAGGACGCTGTTCTCTGGATGCACGAGGAATAAAGAATAACATAAGTTTGTGACCATTGTAATCTTCTACCACGACATCTTCTGTTTTTAACAGGTTGCAACTAACCGTAGCTCGATTATTCACATTATTCCAAAAGTCCTTGGTATATTTCTCTATCTGTTCATCAGATAGATTATCTATATAGAACTTACCTTTTCTTTCTATAACTCCAAGCACGATAACTCCTCCTTCGCTATTGGCGAAAGCTGAATAGGTATCCCAAAAGCTACCAGGAAATCCACCGGCAGCACTTTTAAACTCCAAGTCATCACTCTCTACGCTATTCAAGAGTGAATCCAGATAATCCTCGAAGTTTAATCTATCACGTACTTCTAACATACAATTCTTTTATATTCTTTAACAAGATACCTTCCTAGTATCTCATAGGTTGCAAAGATACGAAAAACTATCAGAAACGCCAAATTTTAGGAAGATTATCTTTCTTCCTTCATTGATACTTGCTTTTTTTATCCATTTTCTTGCAAGATTAAAGTATATTTCGTATTTTTGTACCCAATAACATCATCATCGTTTTCATAAACAAAAAGAAATCCTATGAATATTCAAAAATTGAAATATAAATTCCATAGCGGAAAAAACAGCAAACCCTGGTATTACATCAAGGAATACGCTCGTCTGTATACACCTGCCTGCATCTTGATATGGAGGGGGCAGCATTTACTTGACAAAGCCAAGAAACGCAAAGACTACGATTATATCCTGAACCGGGTAAACTACTACAACAAGCTTACAGAAGATAATATTCTTCTCAACAAAGATTTATGGGACAAAGAAGCTGTTAAAGTTGCAGAACAGCCGATGACCCGCCAGAAGGTATATTATCTGGATACTTTGGAATATGCCCGCTGTTTTGACGGCAATAACAAATGGAATCTCCTCCCTGGTGACATCACGTATGTGGAAGATATTCCTACCATTGTAAAAAGCCGCCCAATTCATGGAGAAAACCAGAACTCCGTATTGCTCAAGATGGACAAGGTACGCCATTTTATCTTCGTGAAGGATAAGCTTTCGTTTGCTGAAAAAAAAGACCAGGCTATCTTCAGAGGGAAAATAGCCTGCAAGGACATCCGTGTGCAATTTGTAGAGAAGTTTTTCGGAAATCCTCGCTTCGATATCGGAACCATAGATCTGATTAAGCAAGAATGGAAGAGCGAAAAGATTTCCATCTACGACCATCTGAAATACAAATACGTGATGGCGCTGGAGGGAAATGACGTGGCAAGCAATCTGAAATGGATTATGTCTTCCAATTCCATCGCCGTGATGCCTAAGCCATATTATGAAACTTGGTTTATGGAAGGAACTCTGAAGCCAGACTATCATTATATAGAAGTAAAGCCTGATTTCTCTGATCTTGAGGAAAAGATGGACTATTATACTGCTCATCCAGATGAAGCGCAAGCTATCATCAACCACGCTCACGAATATGTAGAGCAATTCAAGGATAAGCAGCGTGAGGACATCATCTCGCTGATGGTTCTGGACAAGTATTTTTCTCTGTTAAAATCTAAGGATTAATGTCTAGAAAGGATTCTATCTATTATGAAAGAACGGTCCTGCCGATTATTCGATGGGCAGAATGATGATGGATAAGACGCCTAGACTGTGGCATGTAGTAGGCAGCAATCTGAACTATGCCTTCATCATCAACAACGACACCATTCTGGAGAAGACTGCCGATGGTGCCCTGGATGTTTATGATGCCCACATGAATCCAGTGAAGAACTACCACCTGCCAGCCAAGCAGTTCGACCAGGCCATCAAACAGCTTAACAGGTTCTTTAAATAAGAAAAGGTAAATCCCCGAAAAGCCCCTTCCGCATTCCAGGTTTTCATATACCCGGAATACAGAAGGGGCTTTATCCTTTTATACTTCCTTCCACACTCTTCTCTTGAGCCACAATGCCAAGATGGGGTCACTCATTTCCAGATGCTTAGGAGCAGGAATCGTAATCAGATATTTCACCATCAAGGACTTCTTGAGGCGGGTTACATTGGCTGCAGATACAGAACTTCTGCAAAGATAGCAAAAAAACAAATTAAACAAGGTTGTTTTAAACAAAGTTGTTTAAAATCGTCATTTTTATTACGAATTAACTAATAGTCAATGGATTACGGGTAAGACACCAAAGAATTTAACGGGAATATTTTTAAAACACGGACAAATTGAATTTGTCCGGATGGTTGTCCGGCAGGCTTATAAGTACCAGAAAAACAATACGTTATGACGCTCCGGACATTTTGTCCGGACAAATTCAATTTGTCCGTGTTATTTTTTTATGAGAAAGGAAGAAGAAGAAAAAGGGGGTTACGGATTGAAACGAAAACCTGTTATCCGAGAAGCTATAACCTGGCACCCGAGAAACTATGATTTAGCACATAAGAACCTATGTTTTCCGCCCCACAAAACTATGACTTAGATTTTTTAACACAATTTGCTCCAAATGGCTGCTGAATTTCGGACCTTATCACACACTCAAATTTGGCGGTTACAGAAGATAGTCGTATTTTTGCCCCCGTTTACCGGATATTCCGACAAGCTAACTTTTAAACATTAAATAATTATGGAGAATGAAAATTTAAGAAACATAGAGAACCTTTTAGCCGCTAAGGCAAGTACACAGCCTCTTTACGAATTCCCAGTAGACCAGCTTCCACTCGGACTCCGCGACTCGCTCTCTGGCGTAGCCGCAGAGGCACGCGTGCCTGCCCTCTTCTCAGCCCTCCCTATTGCCGCAACCTACGCAGACCGTCTGAAGGCGAAGTATTGCGACGGCAGCGATACTCCGATGGCACTCATGTCTATCATCATCGGCGAGCAGGCATCGGGTAAGGGCGTATGCCGCCGCATCGAGAACATCTGGGCGAAGAAGATGGATAAGGACGATGAGAAACCACGTGAAGACGAAGCCTGGTACCAGCAGCACAAGGGCAAGAAGGGTGTAGTGGATCCCAAACCTTGCATCCGTCACATTGGCGATACTATCTCGAAGTCGGCTCTGATGCGTCGTCAGCTCTGTGCCGACGGCCATACCATGTATATGTTCAGCGAGGAGCTCGGTTCGATGAAGAGCGTATGGAAGGTATTCGGCGACTACTTCCGTAAGGCGTTCGACCAGAGCGAGGTGGGTCAAGACTACATCACAGCCACCAGCGGCGTAACCCACGCCCAACTCAACTTCACCGGCTGCTGCACCCAGAACATCTTCCAGAAGTTCTTTACCGATGATAACATCGAGGATGGATCTTCTTCAAGAATGATGCTCGCCAAGATGCCCGATACCTCCTTCGCACCCCTCAGCCAGCACCACGGCTACACCGAGGAGGAGCAGGCAAACATCCTCAAGGCAGTAACTCTCCTTGAACGTAGTCACGGCGTGATGGAGCTGCCCCGTATGTGCGAGGAGTTCTGCCAGTGGCTCGAAGCGAAGAGACAGCTTGCCCTGGCGAATGCCGACCGTGTGATGGATGTATATCGTCGCCGTTCCGCCATCATCGGCTTCCGTTGTGGCGTCATCTTCCACATCCTGGAACAGACCGGAGAGGAGACCGATGCCTGCATCCGTTTTGCCAAGGCTGTGGCCGACTACGTGCTTGCCATGCAGATGGAGATGTTTGGCTTGCGTCTCGACAAGCAGCAGCAGGACAACGAGGCTATCCCAGTCTATAAATCTCGTAACACCCTGCTCTTCGCCCAGCTCCCGGAGCAGTTCACCCTCTTCGATGCCAGCCGTGAGCGTGGCGACGGAGCCAGCCGTGAAACCATCCGTAAGATGATAAGCCGTTGGACCAAGCGTGGTCTCTGCAAGAAGCTGAAAGGTGGCGACACCGAGATCTGGCAGAAGCTTACCCTCTCGGCATAAAGCACATCTACAATCCAGGCATATAGCCTCTTGAATCTCCTGAAACAGTTAATCCCCCATCACGCAGCCATAGCGTGGTGGGGGATTACTGTTTCTGCTAATATCGTATTTAATTGCTGATGGAAACCGATACAATAGAAACAAAAGAATATTACAATATCAAAAATTATACCCTAGGGTATAATACCTTTGGGTATAATTTTATAACTTCATAGAGAATCAGCACATTAAGCATCAAATCAATATACCTTCCATATATAATTCGATCGTCAAGAACCAAGAACAGAAGACGAAAGAAATCTGACAAGCCCTATTTTATTGCTGATGTCGCTCGATATATTCGGCTGCCTGGATATTCGAGAACACATAGTTCTTCAAATCCTGGAACTTAGACTCCTGCTTGGTTTCCTTCAGATTGCCATTCGGCAACACATCATAGCAGAAACTGCGGTTCATCGACGGATTATAGACGAAGCAACGCTGATGGTCTCTTGCCACAATCTGGTTGTCTGCCGAATAGAATACCATCGGGCGCTGCTGCTTCAGCAGATCCACGCCGAAGCCCTCGTACTCATAATTCAGATTCATCAAGCCGAAAAGCGTAGGCATCACATCCACCTGCATACCCAAGCCCGCATACTGCTGCTGCGGAACACCAGGACCAAAGATGATGAGCGGAATGTGGTTGTAAGACTGAGGCAACTCGCCCTCGCTCTTACCCACCAGCTTACCATGATCTGCCTGAATCACGAATATCGTGTTCTTATACCAAGGCTCCCGGCTTGCCTTCTTCAGAAAGTCGCCTATCGCCCAGTCGGCATACTCCACAATCTGTGTTTCCTTCTCCTTGGTCTTCGGCTTGAAGAAATCAGGAATGATATATGGCGGATGATTGCTCACGGTGAGGATGGTAGCCATGAAAGGCTTGCCCGTCTTCGCCTTCTGGTTGATGGTGTTGAGGGCATAGCCCATCTCGAAATGGTCGCTCACACCAAAACTGTTCACCACCTCGCTCTTAGGATAGTTCTCCTGAGAGAAGATGTCATCGTAGCCATTGGTCTGGAAGAAGGCCTTCATGTTGTCATACTGTGCCTCGTGGGTCATGAAGAACATGTTCTCGTAGCCATACTTCTTCAACACCGTGGCGATACCCTTGCGGCGTGGAGTTACCGTTCCCTTCATCAGGTTTCGGAACATGAGAGCAGGGAAGCTGTAGAGCGTAGCCGTCATGCCATGGTTGGTATGGATGCCGGCACTATAAAAGTGGGTGAACGCCAGGGAATGATGATAGAGCGAATCGAGCGTTGGGGTGAGCGGCTGCTGATTGCCGAATGTTCCCAACAGGTTTGCCGACATCGACTCCATCAGTATCACCACCACGTTAGGATGATTCTTCTTCGCAGGAGATTGACCCATCTTCATCATCAGGGAATCGTTCACCACCTCACGTTTCAGAATATTCGTGCTATCCACCTTTCCCATAATACCCAGCCACTGGCGGGTATTCGTGATAGCCTCAGCGTATGGCATGAGATGCAACTCCTTGTTCTCCTTGCGCATATCGTCGAGCGCAGAAGTAAGGAGATTGAATGCCGGATTGATGCCGAGCTGGTTGAGAAAAGAATCCTCGCAATAGTAAGCCTGGCTCACCTTGATAGGGTTATAGCCCATTCTGCCACGGATGCCGAAAAGGCAGGCGCCTATCAGAGCCAAGGAAATGAGGAAACGTGCTCCCACCAGCACTAGGTGCATATTGTCCTTAGGCAGAAGGAAGAGCCCCTCAAAGTAGCGGCGCAGACGGACGAGCGCATAGATAAACGCCCCCGTAAACACGAAATAGAGGGCGATATAGAGCCAGTAGGAAGACTCCTGCAAGAGCATGCCCGATGTGGTGGCTACATAGCCGAACCACCCGAATATGCTGGAATTGATGTTCTTGAAGAAATACTGGAAATAAGGAGTATTGGCTGCCGAAGGCATGAAGGCGATGGCAAACCATGCCGCATACCAGATGTTGATGCCACGCAGCAAACGGCGATGACACCACCCCAGGCTGGCTGCTATCAGGAGCACAGCCACAGGCAATACCGAAATATAACAAGCTATGACATTATCAAACCATACACCCTTGACAAACGCCATTACCCTACTCGCCTCTGCATCTACAATCATGCCATGCAGGGCGATAAATTCTACCAATCTGAACAAAGTCATCACCAGCAATGCCAATACATGCACCGAAAGGAGATACCCAAAAGCCTTAAAATATCGTTTCATCCTAAAATCCGCAACTATCATTCAATACACGATTAAGGGTAGATTTATGAATCGT
>ERZ836358.143-NODE-143-length-95933-cov-22.634233_pt1 | contig 95933 bp, 157 predicted proteins | sample MGYA00519942_ERZ836358 | MGnify/ENA primary metagenome ERZ836358 (study PRJEB31850, sample SAMEA3708798) | human gut metagenome | biome: human gut; feature: human-associated habitat; material: faeces | place: China | collected 2014 ...
TAATCCAATGTCAATTATCGTGACAGGCAATGTCACCATAGGAGCTAGCTTAGAGCAAGAAATAATAGGTGATCCTGAAGTATTGTTATATTATGTATCATATACTTCGAAAAGTAGAGCTCGATTAGGTGCTATTAGTGGAGTCAAAGGTAGCAATAGTTCTAGTGATATTAGTTTTACTAATAATCTAATAGGTGATATTGATGCGCCTAATATTAATGTTGATGATGGTTATAATACAGAAGTTACTTGTCATAAATATGTAGGTGGCTACACTGCGTTACTAGTATCTATACCTGAAATGTCGAGTGGTAGTTCTTTGAATAACTGGTATGATACCTCTTCATATAGTAAATTGACTACTGATACAGGATATAGTGCAGTGTTAAAAGCTGCTCCATATTCAGCATACTTAAACAGATGGTTCTATCTCCCTGATGCAGCGACTGGTAAAATTGCTGTTATTGATACAAATTCTAATTTTATGCAAGTATACCAGACAGAAGTACCGTCCGGTTTTAATACTGCTTATAGATATATGTGTATGGATATGAAAGTTGTTGATTCGTATCTGTATGTTCTACACACTCAAAATGTAAATACTTGGACTTATGGTGTATCATATGTCTCACGCTACAGAATCAACCCCCGTTCTGGTAATCTAGTATATATGAGTTCAGTTGAACTTGGCTGTCTAGGCGGATGTAAAATGTGTATTCACGATAATAAAATATATGTTGGATGCGCTGGCGGGAATAGAAACGTAGCTAGTAGCGATAATCATGGAGTTGTTATGATAGATTTAGATAACTTCACTACAGATACAATGTATGCTATACCACCAAGATATAACGTTGTAGATATGCATATAACTGATGACGGTACATTGTACGTTTTATCTGGATTAATGACACGAGATACTAATCAATGTTGGACAGGATTAACTATTAGTCGAAAATTACCAGAAGAATCTGAATTAGTTATTAAGTATCTTGGTTCTGATACAGAACCAGTTCTTTATACAATTAATCCAAGACTATACGTTGAAGGTAGGAATAAACGATTATGGTTATTCAGAGGACGTCAGATATATCTATGGGTTAATGAAAACTCAATGTCCAGTGATACAACAACTGCGGATAAATCATATGTGGCTGTTACCATTGGAGGAACATCAACTAGTTCTGTTGTAGATATACTACCAGTATAAGATCGATTAATAAAGTCTCTAAATATTACTGACTATTAAACTCAAAAACCTGCCATATATTATTATTATTATTATGGCTACGAACCCGCTATCATTAACAATAACAGAAGATTGTACTATATCTGCTACTTTAGAAGCCAGTACTCCTACTGGAGAAACTACGTTAGCACATGGCAGTACCTTTACAGTTCCCGCAGGAATAACAGTATTAAGAGCTTCATTTAATCAATCCGGATATTTAAGTTTGATTACGTATGTAGGTGTGACACCTAATAAATCCTATAAATTGTATTCTAATTGGACTGAATATAATTATGGGGAAGGTGAAGAATATTTGTTGTTCAATGCTAACAATAATAAATATTGGATTGATTATACTATAGGCAATTTAGATGTTGATACTGGTTACGCTGAGTTGAATTTTAAACTCGAATGGTCGCCTACTATCAATTCACACGCAGTAGAAGTTACAGATTACTAATAATCTGTTACACTGGGAGTTGTATTATTAATCGACTGTGAATATGAAATTCGTATTAATGCTGCCATTGTATCATATTCAGTGCCAGCATATAAATTTAATTTATAATCTTTCCCGCCTGTTACGCCGACATATTTAGTTTCATCACAAGAACCATAGTTTTCAGCAATTACCCAAACTTTCTTATTGTCGGCATTTTGAACATATGCAGTACAGAAATCATCTCCACCTGCACCACTTTCGGAATAGACTCTTACTTTTAATACTTTAACGCCTGATGGAATATGAACTGTTCTCGTTTCGTTTACTGTGGTGTAATCTTCATTGATATTGACTAAATATGTTTCAGTCGTAGGAATACTAGCCTCTAAGCTAGCTCCTATGGTGAGGGGATTTAAGAAAGGAATTGTAGATGGTAAAAATACTAATAATGGTACTATTTTTCTTGTTCCCCACATTAGCGGATGCTCATGTTGTAATGGGTGGTGATAGGGGAGAAACAATGAAGAATATAAAAATAGTAGAAAATTATTTTAAAAATAATTTTAATTTAACTTTACATAGAGATGTTGCTGTTATTAATGTTGGTTCAGTAAAAGAATATGCGGATTTGTTAAAATACTTTAAAATAAATAATGCAGAAGAAATAGCTCAAAAAAGTGGAGCGGTAACATCTCGAAATTCTGTAATAGTTATAAATACTGCTGGAACAGATAAGAGTGATAGATTGTTTCTTTTAGCGCATGAAATGACACATCAATATCAGTTCCAGCAGAAGGGAAAAGCGGCTACAGAAGATATGGCAATGCTTGAAGGATTTGCTGATTTAATAGCCAATGACATAAGTGGAGCTTACATATCTATTGAAAATTATGGAATAAAGCGGGAAGATTTAAAGAGTTATTCAGATTTCAACGAAGCACAAAAACAGTATGGAAATAAGGTATATGAACAGGCAAGATATTATGCAAGAAAAGAGAAGTTTTTAGATTATTACTAAGGAGCGTATAAAATGACTCATAGTGTGGTGAAAGTTGATAAAAAATAAGGAGGATGCTTTATCTTGAAAATTGTAGATAAGTTTTATATTCGGTGTGTTAGTTATTTTGCACAAGAAGAGTGTGAAGAGTTGTGTTTACAGTTATTTCAATTAAGTGATGAAGTTCTTGCCTTATCAAATGAAGTAAACATAATGCTATTTGATTGTTTTGATTTAAAGAAAGCATACTTAAATCAACGAGCATTAAATTGTTTAAGGAAAGCGGAAATTTGTCCGTAAGAAATGAGGTTAATATGAAGGAATATCTATATAAGATATTTAAATTAGTTTTTAAAAATCGTTATGATAAAGATGTATTAAAACTAAAAGATGAAATTTATGAATTACGCAAAGAAAAGGTAGAAAAAGTTAGAGAATGTGAACAAGTTAGACGTGAATTAATGGGAGTTAAAAAAAGAATGTCAGCTTTAGATAATTCTAGATTAGAAGATGAAGTAAAGGTAAATGAATTAATAGCCCATTTAAAAGAATGTGAAGAACAAATAGAAGAATTAAATGAAAAAGTAAAGAATCTTCAAAGTAAAAATAAAGGCTTAACAACACAGATAAAAAACATGAAAGAAGGAAAATAATATGGGACTCTACACAAAACTAAAGAATGCGGCAAATAATTTCATAGAGGTTATGTGTAGAGGTTTGGAACGTCTACACTATCTGTAAGAACGGAGGGGTGTAGTGAATAGGGATTTTGAGACAGAATTAAGAGAAGATTTAGCAGTAATAAAAACAAAGCAACAAAGCAACTCAGAAAGTCTTGGAGTGTTCTTAGAAAAAACACAAACACAAGAAGTAGAATTAAAGACAGTAGAAAATAATATAAAGACAGTTTTCAAAAGATTAGATGAAATGAGAGCAGAAGCAAAGGAAAATAAAGTAGAGCTAAATAAAGTTATAGATGATAAGTGTTCTGATATTTTTAGATTAGCAACATTTTTATCAGGAATAATAAGTATGTTTATAAGCATACTTGCACTTATTTTAAAGTAATGGGGTTTTATAATGTTTGAGAAGCTAAAGAATATTATCAAATCAAAAATTCTTGTAAAGCCTAGAATTGCTGGTGGGAGTTTAAAGCTTCTCTATATAATGATTGCATTAATAATAACAACTGTTTTAGCTTATATATTTGCTTGGGCATACCAAGCGATATTTAAAGGCGTAATAGCATTACCTGATTTATTAGCCTTAACGAAAGTTTTATTCTCCCCAGAAGCAATCGCCGCTATATTCTTTTATGGGGCATCCATAATAGATAAAGACGGAGATGGAGAGAGCGACAAATTAGAAAAAGAAGCACAGAAGGAAGATAAAAAAGAAGGTGGATGTAATGTACGAAAGTAAACATTGGAGCGTAACAGAATGGGATTGTTGGCGCAGAAACAGTAATGAATATGCGTGGGACAATGAAAATGGGAAGTTATGCACGAATAATGAAAAAACAGCAAATTTATTTAAAATATTAGATATGCTGAGAGATTGGAATTTTAATTGGGTAGTAAATACTACAGTTTATCACTCTGAGTATGGAACAGATTTCAAATCTGGTTATAGAACTGTAGACGATGGCGTTAATGCGGCGTGTGGTGGAGCATTAGGAAGTTATCACACGAAAGGATGTGCCGCAGATATTCATATCGCTGGTCAAGATGATACTGATACTGCTTTAGCAGACACCGTTTTAGCGGCGGCAAAAGCGTGGGGATTAGAAGACCAGTTAGGAATAGGTTATTATGGTGATTGGATTCATATAGATACCAGAGGAGTAACTTCGAGATGGTAATAGGAGGAACTGCAAGAATAGTCTTGTAGGAAAGAAATATGGTTAGTACAATTACAGTAGATAATTTTAAGTGTAAATGTTGTGGGGCAACGCCTAAAGTGAGTAAACGGCTGTTGAAAATATTGAATGATATACAGACAAACGTTGGCTCTGAGTTGACAATATTATCACCTACTTGTAAAGACCAAGAATTTAAAAAATTATTAAAGGCTTGTATCATTTTAGTTCCTAAACTTTATACTGTTGATGATTTAGCGGACTTAGCGATACTGTATAATGCAGATGGTATAAGAAGGTTATATAAATATAAAGCAGTATATATAGATGTTTTAGGAAATAAAATGGATTATTAATCCCTTACTAAGTAAGGGATTTTTTTTATTGACAAAATTAAAAAAGTATGGTATAATAGATTTAACGAGGTGATAGTAATGGAAATGTTGGCATTGAAAAGTGGCGTAGATTATCGAACGTTTAGGTTTATATTTGGAACTGACAAACTTTCTTATAAAGCTTCTCATAATCTTTGGAAAAAGCTTTCTACTGGTGTATCAAAAAAGCATTTAAACTTAGAATCAGTTGAAGGTGTACTAATTTATAATTTTGAATACTCTAATGGAAAGTATTGTTATTTTCCTGAGTTTTGGTTTGAAGAAGTTAGGTATTCTGATATTGAATGGGAGTAAAAAATGGTAAAATTAAAGGAAGGATTAGGGCATGCTGAGTGGCTTTGGTTTATGCACAATTCAATACAGTTTAGAAATGCTTGTTATGTAGATGCTAATATATTATGGAATATGTTAAAAGATGGGGTTTCAGAAGATGCCTTAAAAATCAGAGATGATGGTACAGGTTATAAAGAAATCTGTTATAAAGAAGTTAAATATGCCTTACCTATAAAGTGGTGTTTACCAATTTTTGAATGGGAATAAAAAACACTTGACAAAAGGAAAAAAATATGGTATAATAATATAAAAGATAGGAGATGGTTTAATGAGTTTATTAGTGGATATGTACGAATTAAAAACAGAGGAATATATTAAGACGAGAAAACAAACAGCAGAAGTTATTGAGACTTTAAGAGCATTAAGGGATACAAATACAAATCCTTTATATCGTAAAGCAATGAATGAGGCTATTAGGGAAATTAAGCAAATTGGATTTGCAAGAAAAGGTAAAATTACAAACTGTTTGGGAAAACTTTTTGAAGAGGAATCCGCAGAATATAGACGTAAACTTAGCGATATTGAAACTGAGGATTCTATACGTACATTAGAGTCTATTTCTTGTAGACATTTTCAGGGTTTTTGATTAATAAAAATGGCTATTAAAGTTTTTATAAGTAACTCTCAATTATTAAAAAACTTAACAGATATAGAAAAAGAACGAATAAAAAAAGATTTAACTTTTAAAAATCCTGAATATGAAAGTATTCTTAAATTCTCTAGATGGGGTAGCACTAAAGTTCCAGAATTTCTTTATTATTATAAAGAAGTAGGGGATAGCTTAGAAGTTCCTAGAGGATATAAGATACCTTTTAATTATGAAGTAGTAGAAGATACCTCAATTAGTTTTAATAATATAGAATATCCATCAGTACAAATCCAGCCTAGAAAAGTACAACAGGTAGCAATAGAGCATTTCACTGATAATACTGGAACACTTGTTATAAATACAGGGTTAGGTAAGTCAATAATTGGTTTGATGCTGGCAGGGAAGCTAAAAGAAAGGGTATTAATTATAGTTAATAAAGACGATTTAATAGATGGTTGGCAAAAAGATGCTCTGTTGTGCTATGGGGAAATAGAAATAGGTTTAGTAAAAGGCAAGGTTTTCAATATAGGAAAACAAATTACTTTAACTACGATACAGACTCTTTCTAGGCTAGGTGACGAAAAGCTTGATAAATTAAAAGAAAGTATATCAATGTTAATTTGTGATGAATGTCATAGGTGTTCTGCTAAGATATACAGTGTTCTGAATGGCTTTCCTGCCAGATATCGTTTAGGGTTAACAGCAACTAAAATGAGAAATGATGGATTAGCAGATGTATTAGATTTAATTTGTGGGCATACATTGTATGAATACAAAGGAGAATTTGAAACTTCTGATATTATAGATACAAAAGACATTTTTGTAATAAAGAGAGAGAGTCAGTTGAAATGGAATCCAGTGATTGATTATTACTGGACGAAAAGCGGAGCAAAAGTAAAAGCATTAGTATATAAAGATAAAGTATTTGCGCCACATACGCCAGAATGGAAAGCTTTAATAACACAGTTATTAAGTACAAAAGAAGTTGATAGTTTACCTGTTAATTTACAGGAAGCTTATAAAACTGTATCAGAAGATTTAACATTTAACAGATTAGTTGTTGAAGATATTATAAAAGAATATAATTCAGGAAAATCTTGTATAGTGTTTTGTAAAGAGAAAGAGCATATAAATTTATTGTATGATATGTTGGTAGATATATGTCCAAGAATACAAAAATACTATGGAGATATGAAAGAAACAAAAGCAGAAATAAAAGAAAAAGCAGAAACAAAAGAAGCATTAATTACATTAGCTACTATTTCTATTAGTTGTGAAGGAACTAACGTAAAATCATGGGAGAGAGGATTTCTTGTATCTACAGTGGCAAACAAGAAAGATTTGATACAGATTTTAGGAAGGTTACGAAGAACTAAAGAGGGTAAGACTAATGTATTTTTTTATGATTACAGACATCCTTTTATGGCAATTTTTAATAAGCATGGTGTAAAGAGGGATAAGTGGTATAGAGAAATAGGAATTACAAAAATTATTTAAAAATGCTTGACAAAACTAAAAAAGTATGATATAATGTTAAGACTTAAAGAATGGATGATAAAATGGTTGAATGTAAAATTATAGACTTTTCAGAAGCAGAGATAGATGATTCACGTTTCAAAGAATTAGCTATTCAGTATGATATGTATAGAAAGACAAAGCTTGAAGCGGAAAAAAGAGTGAAAGAATTAAAAGAACAGCTAGATGCTTATGTAGAGTCTAATGGCAAAAGTGATTTAAATGGTAATAAGTATTTACCTTTTTTAGATAATAAATATCTAAAAAGAGAGGTAAGAAAAAGCTATGATGTAATACCTTATATGGCTGAAAGTATTTTGAGAGATTATGGTGTTTTAGATAAAGTTTTAAAGTATGAAGCTTATTATGATATGGAAGTATTGGAACATCTTATCGCAGATGGAGTAATACCATTAGAGGTAGCAGAGAAAATGTTTAAAGAAAAATTAAGTTATTCAACTAAAATAGTAGATTTAAAGGATGTGAGCGAGGATGCCGAGAAAGAGGAAAGCTAAAAGAGGCAGACCCGCAGGGCAAATATTACAGGGAAAATTATTTAAAATAAATGGCAAGATACTACGATTATATACAAGAGCAAAATTAATAGAAGCTTTTAAATTGGCTGGTATTCCTAGAGGTTCATTAACTTTACGTAATTGGGAAAATACAGGTATTTTACCTCCTGCCCTAGTGAGAGTAAATAATATTTGTTATTACACACAGGAACAAATAAATGCTATTGTTAGAGTAGCTTTAGAGTGTGGAGTTAGGAGAGGTTTTCCTATTGAAAAGACTGGATTTTCTGAACGAGTAAAAATTGCTTTACAAAAAGTAAATGAAAGATTGTTTATGCCAGATAAAGAAATGGAGGAATAAAATGGAAACAATAAAAGTAGGTTTATCAAAAGGTGTAACATTGAATTTAGGTAATTATGAAAGTGCAAAATTTGATTGTTGGATGGAAGCAGAAGTATTAGAAAAAGAAAGAGATACAACATTAGATTTGTTTTCAGAACTTATTGATAATCGTTTAGAACAAGAAGCAAAGGAACTAGAACGTTCCATAGCAAAACGTAAATGATAGTAACAAAAGCACAGGCAAAGAAGTTATTTGGTGGAGCAATAGTAACTTCTGATAAAAGTGGTATTGTAAAGTCAACAGAAGATTACAGTAAGTTTAAATCTAATGATTGGATAAAATATTTTTCAGATAAAGCAAAAGAACATGGCGTAAAATATCAAGTTGTAAAATATAAAGATACCTCTGTAATAAAATCATTAATGGCTACATATCCAAGTAATGAAATAAAAAAGATAATTGATTTTCTTTGGGATTCAGATTATCGCTTTAAAGTTGGTGGTAGAGAAAAAACTTTTATGGAATATGGCATTTATTTAATGTCTAATGCTTGGTTAAGTAGTTATTATAATTTAGCAATAGCTTATACAGGAGAGAGCTTAACTCCCAAGCGAGGCTGGAAAGAGGAGACTAAGAATGGTGGGATAGAAATTGACATCTAATTTACCAACAAGAGAAGGAAAAATGCGGGAATACATAAGTAAAGAATCCTTGTATTTAATGGGGATACCTAGTGGATATCAGGGAAAATTTTTATCTGACTATCATTTTGCAGAGCCTAAATTAAAGAGTATTATACAAGGCTATGTAACTAATCCTAAAGATATGTTAAATGATTGTGTTAATCTTTTATTTAGGGGGCAAAATGGAGCTGGAAAGAGCTTTTTAGCTTCTATTATTCTACAAGAGTTATATATTCGTTATTATTCAGGATATTTAACTACTTTTAATGAGATTATAAGAAAAACTTATAGCCAACAAGATGTAAGTTCCGTATATGATTCAGAATTTCTAGTAATAGATGAATTAGGGGCAGAAGTAGATACAGCAAAGGGAGCAGAAAAAGCTTTATTAGAAAATATATTAAAGATTAGAGATACAAAGGGATTACCAACAATAATCTGTACTAATTTAAAATCAGAAGAGTTAACTAATAGATATGGTTATACTATTGATAGTATGCTAAATCTTTTTATTCAGGTTACATTTACTACTAATGATGGTAGGAGAGAAGCTTTTAGAAATAAAGATGCCATAAAGAAATTACGACAGGGGTGATAAAGTGGATTTAGATAACGTAAAGAGTGACCACTGCATTAATTGTAACTCTGTAGAAGTATTTGCATATGTGGAATACGACCATTTGCCATTGTGCAGAAATTGTTATAAGTTATATGATAAGGGTGAAATTAATGCGGGACAGTTAAGGGAGAAAAGACGTGAAAAGAGGGCAACTAACTAATCAATCTCTTCCAATTATCGCCTTTAACTTAGAGAGTTGTTTTTTTAACAATAAAACAACGTTTGTTAATGAATTATTTAAAGATAAATATGAAATTTTGGGGATGCAGTATAACCCTCAACATTTAGATACTGTTATGAAGATTTGGAAAAGCGGAAAATACTCAATTCATTTAGTGACTTATAAAGACCCAGATGAATGGAAAGAGCTTGAAGGATTTTTATTTGAAAAGTATTTATATTTTAACAATCTAGAATTTATTGAGGGCTTTAAGGAATTGAAGAGATTTTGTGAATTAAAGTATCTTTATTATGTAGACGATGGAGATAGATTATTTTTACCTAAGAACGCTGTTTCAATGCAAGAGTTTTTAGGGGTGATGAAATGAGCGTAGATTCTAATTTTATTTTAAAATTATTAGAAACTAAGGATTGGAAAACAGTAGCGGAGAAAAGAATATCTGCCAAGTTTTTCAACCCAGCTTATAAGAGAGTGTTTAATTATATTTCAGACTTTAAAATCAAATATGGTGATATCCCTAGTGCAGAGTCATTAAAAGCAAGATTTCCAGAGCTTGACTTTACTGGAAGGGTAGCAGAGCCATTTGAATTTTATTGTGATGAATTAAGAAATAAAGTTAAGCATAATTTATTAAGGGACACAATACTTTCTGTGCAAACAGATATAAACTCATTGAATACAGAAGAAGCAGTTAAGAAGTTACAGAAACTAATACAAAATATTGATTCTGAAATTGTTCTTAACGATACCTGTAAAATAGGTGAAAGAACAGAAGAGCGTTTTGAGCAGTACAAAGAGCGGCAAAAAACAGGTGGCATTTCTGGGATGCCTATAGGTTTATTGCCGATAGATAAACAGATAGGTGGGGTTAAAGAATTAGACCTTATAACTTTCTTAGGATACACAGGAACTGGTAAATTAATTGCCGTCTTACATAGATACGGTAAAGATATGTAAGATTACGAGGGGGCAAAATCGGTAAAGGCTGTCAAATGCTAATACCGAGGTAACTGAATAATCCAGCACCGTAACGCATAGAGATTGAAATAATATCTCCACGAGTGTCCTCCACATACCGTACACTTTTGTGGAAGTGAAAATATATGCTATACTGGAATGGAATTGACCATTCGATGAAAATGAAGGAAACTTCCAGAGCTACAGATAAAAAGCTGTAGGTTAATAACAATTAGAAAACGTGGCTCTTGTGCATTATTGCTGTAGCAATGGCAAAAATGGGATATAAGGTTTTGTTTTTAACTAAAGAAATGTTGCCAGCTCAATTAATAGACAGAATTGATGCAGTATGGTCAGGGATAAGCTACTCTCGTATTAAAGATGGTCAGTTATCGCCACAAGAAGAAGAGAAGTATTATAAGTATCTTTTAGAAGAAGCACCAAAATATAAAGATAAGTTAATTGTTGAATTAGTCGAGGGCGGTGTAATATCTTGTGGAAGTTCCATTGATTTACATAAGCCAGATGTCTGTTTAATTGATGGTGGTTATTTAATGGCTGATGATTCTGAGGATGATGACTGGCGGGGAATTTTAGAAGTATGGAGAGGATTTAAAGCATTAGCTCGAAACAGAAAAGTCCCAATTCTTTGCACCTCACAGTTAAAGGGAGAGACTGCGACATTAAGTAATATTTCTTATGTCAAAGCCTTAGCCCAAGAAGCGGATGCTGTTTATGGTTTAGAGCAAGATAAAACAGATAAGGCGGAGAAAGAGATAAAAATAGTAACTTTAAAAGTGCGTGATGGCGAATGGAAACCACCTTTTAAAATGAGTTGGGATTTTACTGAAATGAAACATGATTTATTATATGTGGAAGAAGAAAAGAAAAGGACACCAATAGCGGTAAAACAAATACAAAGGATTGAGTAGTATGAGAATAGAAGAACTTTTAACTGTATGCGAAGCATTAAATATAAAGAATATCAAAGTAGTAGGTAATGATATTATGGCATCTTGTTGTTTTCATCAAGATACAAGACCTTCTTTCGGTTTAAACGCTGAAAAAGAATGTTATCATTGTTTTGGCTGTGGTGAGAGCGGAACAATAATTGGCTTAATAGCAAAATGTTTAAACATCTCATATGCCGAAGCTAGGTTAAAGCTTGATGAAATAATTGGAGAACAGGCGCAGAAAGTTGAAGAAGTTCCTTTACGAGAATACGAAGAAGTTCCAGAGCAAGAGGAAAGATTTGTTTTATCTAATTCTTCATTGGGGGCGTTTCACAGCGGGCAAGTATTCCATAAATACTTTATTGAAAGAGGATTTAGCCCAGAAGACCAACAAAGGTTTTTATTTGGCTGGGATTCGCAAAAGAAAAGAATTACTATTCCTGTATTTTGGGAAGATGGGCAATTATGTGGGTTTATAGGTAGAGCAGTGCTTAATGATAAAACACAAGAATATGCGAATATTTATGGTAAAGCCCCTAAATATTATGTATATGATAATTTCCCACGTTCAGGAATTTTGTTTCCTTTGAATTTGTTTAGACCTATCAATGATACTGTCATTTTAGTAGAAGGAGTATTAGATGCTCTATGGCTACAAAAACATGGTTACGCAAATGCTTTAGCCATATTAACTTGTAGTATCTCAGACGCTCAAATTTCACTTCTGAGGAGTTTTAATATTAAAAAGGTAATATTAGCCTTAGACGGAGATAAAGCTGGTCAGAACGGCTGTAAACGCATATACGACCTATGTAAGAATGAGTTTGTGTTTAGTATTGTGAATTACCCAGAAAATTGTAAAGATGTTCAAGACATGAATAAAGAACAGTTAGATTATATGTTTACTAATTTAGAGATGTATCCAAGATTAAAATTAAGAAAAATAGAATAGGAGAAAAGAATGGTAGCTTCAATTTTTAAAAGAGGATTTCAGGCAAGGGCAGAAGTAGAAAAGACCACTAAAAAAGGTGGGTATATTAAAGATTATTTTTTAACAGCGAGGGATAATCCTGATGCGCCAGTTAGATTTTTAACTGATGAACCTATCAGTTTTTGGAGTCACAATGTTCAAGAAGGTGGCAGATACAATAACTATGCTTGCACTTGTGAACCAGATTGTCCATTGTGTCAGGCGGGAGCACCTAGAAGCTTCAAATCAGCTTATTTAGTAGTAGATGGCAGACAAGGTAGCTATATTAGCAAAAAGACAGGTGAAAAAGTAGAGTTTGATAAAGCAGTTGCTGTTCTTTTAAGAGGAAATGATTGTGGTATTATTGAACGCAATAGACAGCGTTATGGGTTGTTAGATGCACCTTATTATGCAACTCGCATGGGACAGAAACCTAGTATTTCTTATTTGTTTGACAAAGCAGGAGCAGAGATTTTTACAAAATATCCATATTTAGATAAAGATATCTTTGCTATTGGGGAGTTAAATGAAGCGGCTAAAGAAAAAATCCAGGAATTAATTCCTGATAAATATAAAGGACTTGATTATTACGAAATTATTGAAAAGAGATTCCCATTTTATGGTGTTGAAGACACCTCTTTTGATACAACAACACTTGTAGAACCTGAGCCTATTCGTCCAGCAGGGCTTAATAGAGTTTTGGTAAGGGAAGTGGATTAATGGATAAATGGTCTCAAAAAGCATTAGATTCTTGTATGAAGTATTGGCAGAAAATTTTAGGACTTAGTCATTGGGATATAGTTATTACATATGCAAATAATAGGGATATTGAATATTTATTGGGCTACCCAGCATTAGCAAGTATTTCTTCTAGCCCTTCTATGGAGAGGGCAATAATTCGGATAAACAGTAATCCTGAGCTTGACGAAGATGCTATTATAAATGGCAGTGATGATGTTGAGTGGAGTATACTTCACGAATTATTGCATCTTTATTACCTAGATTTATATATAAATAAAGAAGATAAAGCACAAACAGAATTGATAGAAAAAATTATCAATAAGACTTGTAAAGCATTATTGACTACAGGAAGGTTTAGAAATGGGCGCAATAGCAGATAGACAAACTTTAATTAATAAAATAGCAGAGCAAAATAATATTACTTCAACAGAGGCAAATAATATTATTAAGATGTTTTGTAAAGGCGTAGAAGGAGTTTTAGAAGAATATGCTGGATTAGTTTTGCCTAGATATTTTTCTTTAGTATCTAGACAACAAGATATAAAAACTTCTTATAACATTCATACTAAGACTTTTCAAGATAGAAAACCTTTTAACAGGTTTGTTTTCAAGCCAAGTAAAAAATGGAAGAAGTTAATTAATAAGGAGTGATTATTTGTTTCATCAAAGATTCTTTAAATTAACTATTGTCAATAAAGAGAATGTTGATAGATTTTTTGAGGAATATGAACGAGCGAAACAAATTTTCTTTGACTTTGAAACTTCTGGATTAGATGTAAGATATAAGGGGAAAGATTATGCAGTAGGATTAACAGTAGCCTTTGAAGATAGTGTCAGTAAGGAAGTATACTATATTCCTTTCAGACACTATTTTGAAGGTAGCTATATTGGTTGTGGGAGACTCGATTACCGTAAAAACACTGCGGTTTTTGATGATGCTAAAAATTTTCCTGATTTTTTACCAGAAAAGTTTTCAGGAGAATATTATAATATGGATATTGTTGATTTTATGGAACGATTGAAGCCTTTAATGGAAAATGGCGGGAAAGAGTATATAGCCCATCATATTTCATTTGACTTACATTTATTTGCAAATGAAGGTGTAGATATAGTAAAAGTGTTTGAAACAAATACTTTTACTGATACACAAATAGCTGTACATACTTTAGATGAAGAACAAGAGAAGAATTTAGAAGCAGTAACTGAAACAATTTTCTCTGTAAAAAAATCTCATTTTAAAGATACTATTATGACAGTTACTAAAGAGGAAAAGAAACTTTTGGGATTAGCTTCTAATAGTAATGCTAGTTTTCAACACGTTCAGATTCCAATAGGAGCACAATATTCAGCAGAAGATGTATATTTTATGAAAGAAATGTATGAGCCAATTCTTAATGCGTTAAGAGAAGATGGTGGTTACGAATATTTTAGAGAAGTACGAATGCCATATATGAAAGTTTTGTGGAAAATGGAACGTAATGGAATCAAAGTTGACATAGAAAAACTTGAAGGTATGATAAAATTAGCAGAAGAAAAATTGGAAGAATTAACATACAAAATATATGAAGTAGTAGGAGCTAAATTTAATATCAATAGTGGTCAACAACTGTTTGAAATATTATATGGTTTTAAAAAGAAATTAAAGGATAGAAAAACAGGGGAATATAGAGAATCTTTTAATGAGGATTTAGTAGCATTAAATTTTGGTTTTAAGCCTATAGCATGGACAGATGGCGGAAAATCAAGAGATATAGCATTAAGAACGCCAAAGACAGATAAAGATGCATTAAAGAAATTATTAAGACAAACTCCTAAAAGAGAAGATGGGCATAAATTAATTAAACTTCTACAAGATTATTTTAAATTAACAAAATTGTATACAGCATTTATGCTGGGTATAAAAGAAAAAATATATTGTGATGGAAAAGTACATCCAAGCTTCAACCAAAATGGTTGTCTTGTAGCAAACACTTTAATTCCTACAGATAGGGGATTGTTCCGCATTCAGGATTTAGTAACAGATGCTTTAGTTGATGGTGAATTTGTTTCTAAAACCTATACGCTATTAAATCGAAATTTAGAACCTGAAAAGACTTCCCATATAGTTAAATATGAGAATAGGAATACTATAAAAATTCGTACTGCTTTAGGGGTTACTATCGAAGGAACTGAAAATCACCCAATAATATGTAATAAATATTCTTCAAAAGATTTATACCTTAATAGGAATAGTTGTCGTTTTAAAAATTTATATAAGAAAAAGGATGCTCAAATTTTCAAGCGTTTAGATGAGATAAATACTGAAACTTATGTAGCAGTCCCTTATGGTTATAATTTTTTTGCTAAAGATTATCAGAAACTTGAATATGAATATGTTGCAATGCGTAGTGGATTTAAGCAAGTTAAATTACCAGAAATTTTAGATGAAGATGTGGCAGAGTTTATGGGGATGTATTATGCAGATGGGTGTTTATCAGACACAAATGGTACTTTTACTATTTGCTTTACTAATGGAGATTCCTGTGTAATAAATCGTATACAAGAATTGTCTTTAAGACTTTTTGGAATAAAAGCACATGTTCGTGACTGTCATCCTCATAGAAATTCTTTTGATATTAGAATTAGTGCTAAAAGACTTGCTAGTATTGAGAAAGCTTTTCAGCTTAAAAGAGGATGCACAAACAAAGTTATTCCTGATATTATTTTACAGTCCCCAAGAAGTGTTGTAATAGCTTTCATAAAAGGAATGACATTAGATAGTTATTTTGTAGAAGAATCTAATAAAAAACAGCTAAGATTTACTGTTTCAAATGAGCAAAGTCTTTTTCAACTTCAAACATTGCTATTGAATTTAGGTATTATTGGTGGGGCAAGACATCTCAATACTTATACTGGAAATGTTTATATGCTAACATTAACTAATGGAGAATATTTAAAGTTTAGAGATATCGTAGGATTTGTTCAAAAGAAAAAGTATAAAGATTTTGAGTATCAAAGAATTTCTGGTCAATATTTAGTAGATGAAGGTAATTCATTAATTTGGGTAAAGGTTAAAGAAATAGATAAAGGAAGGGCAGATGTTTATGACTTTACTCTACCCGAAACACATAGTTTTATTTCAAATGGGTTTATTAGTCATAATACATCATCATTTAGGCTAAGTTGTTCTGACCCGAACTAAACAGATGGTTCGCTAGGCAAGAAATTCCTAGAAAAATTAACTGCTCTAACTCGGTGAAACTCCACCAATAAAAGGACAACACCGAACTAAGTTAGTTAGCGATAACTAAAAAGTGTAACGACTAGAGAAAGTAGGCTATATTAGTCGAAATCTCCACGAATGGGCAGAGCCTAAACCGAAAGGCATGGCTAAGATATAGTCTGAACTCCGTACAATGGTAAAGACGGAGAAGCGGGGATAAAGAGCCCCGTGATAACATAATTGTTCAACAGCTTCCTAAGCCTTTAGAAGAGCCTAAAGATGGTGAAGATAGAAGTTACTATGATTTTTGGATACAATTTGAAATAAGAAGTTTAATGATAGCTGACAATGAAGACGAAGTAATTGTTGCGGCAGATTATCATGCTCTGGAAAAGTTTTTAACAGCGCATTTTTCAAAAGACCCATTGTTGATTAAAATGCTAAAAGAGAAACTTGACCCACATGGAACAGTAGCAACAATTATTTTTCCAGAATTAGCAGATGCAGACCCAAATTCAATTAAGAAGTTAGCACCACATAAAAGAAATGTGGCTAAGACTGTAGGTTTCGCTCAAATCTAGGGTGAAGTAAAATCCCTCTCAAAACGGTGAAAGCCTAACAGGTTAATACCGTGCCGAACTCTGTGAAAACAGCGGTGTAGAGACTTATAATGTATCGGCTATGTTAAAACATAAATCAATCGAATACATTTAATGGGGGATAGGAGCAAGCTCCTAAAGGTATAGTCCGACACTCTTGGCAACAGGAGAAAACAGAATGGTAGATTATGGCGGTTCAAAAATAGCGGTAGCAAGAAATCTAGAGATAGATGAAAAGACCGCACAAGAATATATAGATAGATATTTTGAAGGTTTTGCAGGGTTAAGAAAATACGATAGAGATTTAATTCAATTTGCTAGAAAGAATGGTTATATAGAAACATTATTTTCTGGGCATAAACGTCACTTGTGGGGGATAAATTCCCAAGATGGTAGAACACGTTCATATTATGAACGATTAGCGGTTAATTCAAAATCACAAGGGGCGGCGGCAGATTGCACAACATTAGCACAGATAGATGTGGATAATGATGTGGTATTAAAATCTATTGGAGCAAGACAAATACTTAATGTCCATGACGAGATAGTCATGGTATGCCCTAAAAAGTTTGCAAAATTATGCAAGCAGAGATTAACTTTTCATATGGAAAATTGTTTACCAAGTAGGGGCATAAATTTAACAATTCCATTGGAAGCAGTAGGAGATATAGGTAGAACTTATAGTGAAGCAAAATAATGCTTGACAAAAATAAGATTATGTGGTATAGTAAGGAGGTAAAGAATATGACAATTAAAGTAGGTGGACGGATGGCAGATGATGGAGTTTATAGAGGAGATGTTTCTGTTCCCAAAACATCTTTAGGTGAATGTGAAGAAGTTTTAAATCATTTAGAAGCTCAGGTAGGAATGCTTGAAGACACAAATAATCGGTTACAGAAATGTGTTGTTGGAGAAACTATGTTAGCTGAGGGTATAGCCTTAGAATGTTTGACTCAAAATGCTCTTGATATACGTTTAAGTAGATTAGGGGATAGGTTAGGTGCTGTTATTAAAGAATATTCTGAATATGTTGAGGTAATCGAAAAGAAACTAGGCAAGATGGCATTACAGGGGTGATACTTTGCCAGATTTAAAGCAGTTAGTAAAGACTATAAATAAAGCGCATGGTAAGAACGCTATACGTTTAGGGGCAACTATTAAAGAGCAGATGTCCTATAAGATTTCAACAGGTAGTGTAGCTTTAGATTATGTAATTGGTGGTGGAGTACCTTCTGGAAGATTAATAACTATTGCAGGAGCTTATTCTACTGGTAAATCGTTATTAGCTTATAAGATGATTGCTAATGCTCAAAAAATGAAAAAGAAACTTGTTACAGTTGATGGTGAAGATATAGAAATTGTAGCAGAAGATGGTGATATTCCTTTAACTTGTGCTTTGATACAAACAGAACAAGGTAGTCTTACAAAAGAATGGGCAATAGAAAATGGTATAGATTTAGAGTCACTTTTATTTTGTCAACCTGATGGAATGGAAGAAGCTTTAGATATAGCTATAGCTTTACAAAGAGCAGGAGTAGAGTTGATTGTTATTGATTCTTATGCCGCTCTGCTACCAACTAAAGTATTGACTTCTGATTTTGATGAAAGTTATCAAATGGGAATTAAGCCTAAAATGTTAGGTGAATATCATGGCAAATTTCAGTTGTTTAATAACGCATTAGAGCGGGAAGGAAAACTTCCTTCTACAGTTGTTGCAATTAATCAGTTGAGAGAGAAAATTGGCGTGATGTATGGAAGTTGAATTAAAATAAATCATATTATGATTTATTAAGAGATTTGGGCTTCCCTGTAGGGCGACTTACAGTAAAAAACTGTGTGAACGCAGAAGCGGTGTCAGAAATGGCTAACGGTGAATAGGCAGAATACCGTGCCAAGCCTCATTAGAGGAAGGTGTAGAGACTATCGAAAACAGAAACATAATGTGTATTGCTTATATTATGTGGGTAAGTGAGTAGAGTACGGCTTTGTTGAAATGCAAAGTAGCTAAGGCTTTAAATGGAAGCGCACAGCACTCTTAGCGGGAGTTGAAGATATAGTCCAGAGGGATTATTCCCTTTGCCAGAGTATACAACAGGTGGTAGAAGCACTGGGTTTACAAATACCTTAGAGATTAGATTGCGTATGGGTGATACTATTGCAGTAGGTAGTGGAGAAACAAAAAGAATTGTAGGCAAGACAATCAAATTTAGAATCGAAAAAAATAAAGCTGGTGTTCCTTATGGAACAGGTGAGTATGATATTTATACAGACACCTGTGATTATATCCAGAGAGGGGACATTGATAACGAAAAAGCCTTAATTATGATTGCAGTATTGTTAGGGATAATTGAGCGCAGGGGTGGTTGGTATTACTACGATGGTGAGCAGTTATCGCAGGGGCAAGATAATTTAATTAAATTATTACGTTCTAACAGAGCTTTATTTGAGGAGATAAGGAAAAAGGTATTAACATCAGATGAGCATATACAATAAAGGTTATAATTCCTTTCTATATGACACTCTGGTAAGACGAGGATATTATACAGCTTCTTGTTATAATTGTTGGTTTTATGACAAGGGCTGTATAAATACCGATGTTACAGAGTATGATTTAATTAAGGATGGAGAAGAATTATATTGTATCTTTTGGAAACCACCGCCAGTACAAGGAAATAGGTGATAAAAAGCATGGCGAGAAAAGGAACGACAAAATATAAAAGCAATAAGCAAGAAAAAGATGTAGCAAAAACATTAGGTGGGAAAACAGTAATGGCTAGTGGTTCTTTATGGCAAGCTAAGGGGGATGTAAGGACATCCCGATATTTAGTTGAGTGCAAGACTACAGATAAAGACTTTTATAAACTAGAGCAAAAGATTTTAGCTAAAATTGCAAAAGAAGCGATAAAAGATAGTTTAAGAAGTCCTTTATTAGTCTTTGATTGCAAGAATGAAAGATTTGTAGTTTTTAGAATAAAGGACTGTTCATTAAAGGCATCTTTAATTTTCAAATTGTTTAAAGTAAAGGTTATTGATACCTTAGTAAAAGGTAGAAGTATAGCTTTAGACTATAAAGAAGATTTAAAGAATTTAAATAAAAATGAGAACGCTATAGGATTTAGTGTTCATAACTATAGATTAGTTCCTGAAACTTGGTTTTTAGTTTCAGAAGAAGTATTCTTAAAGAATGAAAAAGTATTGTACGAGGTTATGTAATGAAGCGGTTAAAAGTAAGAGGTTCAGCTACTAGCCTGTTTTCAATTATGAAGGGTTCTAATTGCCCTTTAACAACAGCAATAGACTCTTATTTATTAACTGAAAAAGATGATGAAGGAAGAAAACACGGCTTCAATAGTCCTAGTGGAATAAAAGACTGTGTAAGGTCACTTTATTATGTTAGAAAGTCTTATGATTGCACAAATGTAATTAAGCCAAGAACAAAACGAGTGTTTCATAATGGCAAAGATGTTCACACTAGGATACAGAATTGTTTAGTAAGGTCTGGGTTATTGTTGCAAGAAGAACCACCAGTATTTAATGTAGAGCTACAAATATTAGGAAATGCAGATGGATTGGCTTTGATTAATGGACGTTTAGGTGTATTAGAAATAAAGTCAATTAATCATTGTGAATATGTAGGGTTAATAGAGCCAAAACCAGAGCATATAAGACAGGCTTCAATTTATATGTATTGTTTTGAGACGATAAGGCAAGCAATGCAGAGCGAGGATTTTTGTGGAGAAGAACTTGCTAATAAATATTACTTATCTTTAGATAAATCTTTAAAAGTAAAAGAGCGGAAGAGCAGGAAACAGGGATTTTTAAGAATGTTAGGTCTTATAGAAGACTACAAAGACACTCCAATAGATAGTATTGATTTTTTGTACGAGAATAAAAACACACAAGAGATTAAAGAATTTATTGTTTATTGGGATGAAAATATCATGCAAGAGATAAAAAATAAATACACATTTTTGAATGAGTGTGTAGCAAAAAACAAAATACCTGATAGACCAGAAGGTAGTACCAAAAGCGGTAGTTGTAAAAACTGTAAATATAAAGGAGTGTGTTATAGTGAATAAAATTCTTTCTAAAATATTTTATGGGTTAGGCGTGTTAGCAGGGGTAATAGTAGTATCTATTGTTTGTGTGGCTTTTAGTTTCTGTTTCTGTATAGTACCTTATTTAGTTTATACCTTCTTACCAGTGGCACTTAGTCCAGTGTTGCTTTGGCTATTTGGCGCAATTTATTTAGTTACTGCTTTTTTATGCCTTTATAACTTTATGGTTCGGGGCAAAGCTTTTAACTTATGAAAGTATGGCAAATATTTAAAGAGTATGCTTGGATATTATGCATTTTTTTAAGTGTAGCGTGTTTTTATTTTTATAACAAACCGCCAGAGATTATTTATAAATCAGCAGTAAATATTGATAATGGCGAATTAACAGTTGAGGATATAAAACGTCCTCAAATTACATTAGATTCAAGTATTAAGGAACAAGCGAAAGTTCAAGTAATAGAAAAAAAAGATGAAACAGAAGCGGATTTAAATATAAAAGATAATTATAAATTTAAAGCTAATATAAATGGTAAAGAGATTGAAATTGTTCCTGATACTAAAGAAAATTTTGAGTTTAAAAAAGATGCTGTTAATATAGATAGAGATATAGAGATAGAATATAAAATTAAGACAACAACATTACAGCCTAATTTTGGTTTAGGATTGGGAATTGATTTTAATGGGAATCCAGCAATGAGTGCAAACGTGAAGCTTAAAAAAGCACCAGTATACTTTTGGGGAGCATCAAACTTCAAAGATTCGCATATGATAGGAGTAGGTATTTATGGTGACTTTAATTGACAAGATTGAAAGTCAACTTTCACAAGAAGGTGTAACCCCTTTCTCCAATGAGAATATTGAAAGAGACTATTTAAAATTGCCAAGATATTTAGATGAGTTACCTGCCGCTGAAATAGGAAGGTATCTTCATGCTACAGTACAGCAAAGGGTATATGTAAGAACGCTAATATCTCAAACAAGAGCGTATTTAAGGGAAGCACAGAGTCAGTTAAATACGGAAAAAGCTTTAATTTATAAAAGTTTTCCAGTAAAAATGAGTCTTACAGAAAAAGAATTAAAACTTGCAGAATATCCTTCCGCTAAAGAGGCAATGGAAAGGGTGATATATTTGCAAGAAAGACTTGATTATTTAAAAGATGTATTAGATAGCTTAGAAGATTTAAAATTTAATATTAGTAGAGAGCTATCTAGACGTGGAGTAGACTTTACAGATGCTAACAGAAGTGCTAGGGTTGGTGTAGAGTGAAACAAGTAGATGTTCTTAAAGAACGGTTAGAACTTTTAAAAAGATATGAACCTGATTCGAAAGAAATAGTAGAGTTAGAAAATCGGATTAAATTAAGTAAAAAAGCTAAATCCAGTAGGAGAAAAGGGGCATCTTATGAATCAAAGGTAAGGAAGCTTTTGGGCGAAAGATTTCCTGATTTAGATTTTTCAAGAGTTCCTTCCAGTGGTGGATTTCAAAAATCCTCAGCTAATACTTTGTTAAGAGGAGACTTAGTTAATCTAAATGAAGATTATGATTTCAAATTACATTTAGAACTAAAAAATCAAAATAGATGGCAAGTTAATACATGGTTTGAGCAAGCTGAAAGCGATTGTATTGAAGGTAAACTACCTATAGTCATTATGCATAGAATGCAGAAAAATGAAAATGGCAAGCGAATAGCAGAAGCAGATGATTTTGTATTTTTACGTTTAAAAGATTTTTTAGATATTTTAGATGATGGAAAAATAATCAAAAAATGTCTTGACAAAAAGACAAAAATGTGATATAATAACATTTGTAATAATTTTAAAAAAGCCTATAAAGGGCTATAAAAGGAAAGAGGAAGATAGAATGGAAAAAACAGCTTTATTTAAAGTTTCTTCAACAAGTAATGCAAAAAGTGTAGCAGGCTCAATCAGCCACACATTGAAAGGTGACGGAGATACAGCACCAAAAGATGTAGTATTGCAAGCAATCGGAGCTAAAGGCTAATTGGCTCCCATCACAGTGATGTGATGAAAAATAGCGGGGAAGAAAACTGGAAAGCTGAGAAGCTAATCAGATTGGAAGGTTTAGTTTAAAAGCTAAACCACAAGCAGAGCATAGACAGTGAACCTCTTAGAGAATATAATCTGTCCACGAGTCCCCGCCGCTTATAACGAGGTTATATGAGTAAGAACAAAGGATTAAGAAGCGTAATTACAAAAGAATATTTACAAAGAGAATATCTTGAAAAAGGAAGAACGGCAAGTGACATAGGAAAAGAACATGATAAACTTCATGCTAAATTACGTTGGAAATCTGGGGCTTTTCGAGCGTTATAAGATGAAAAGATATGCCGAACTAACAGGAAACGAACTGTTAGAAGTAGAGGATAAAAAGCCTTTACGATAACATAATTGAGTGCCATTAATCAAACATGTAAAGCTATTGCTATTTCAAGAGGGCATTTAGCTGTGGCAGGATACGATGTAGTTACTAGAATTGGATTTGACGTTGTTGAAATTGATGGTGAAGAACGTACAATTTTGAAATTCTTCGTATCATTGAGATAACTCTGACTAGAGTATAACAGTCATAGCCCACCTAAATGGTGGGCTTTTATTTTAAGGAGGCATACTATGAACCAAGAACTCACATTAGCAGTTAGCAGTAGTTTTGAAGCCGCTCATCATTTAGTAAATCCAACAGCATTTAATGAAAAATGCCTTAAACTACATGGACATTCTTATAAGTATACTATCTTTTTAAAAGGAGAAGTACAAGATGGTGGTATGGTAGAAGATTTTGGAGCTATAAAGAGATATATTATAAATGAAATAACAAAGCTCTATGACCATTCAGATTTAAACAGATTTTTTTATAATCCTACCGCAGAAATGTTAGTTTTAGATATGGCATGGAGAGTAGAAGCCTTAATAGAGGATAATAGTTTAAAAGTTAAACTGACCAAAATAGAATTAGCCGAAACGGATAATAATAGGGTAATATGGGAGTCACAGTAAATGTATATTACAGAGATTTTTAGTAGTATTCAAGGTGAGGGGAAGTATACAGGCTATCCTACTACCTTTGTTAGATTATTTGGTTGCAATTTATTTGAGATGTCTCCTAGCTATGCTTGTAAGTATTGTGATGAGAAACATTCAATGACAGGCAAACGAATAAAGATGCATTTAGGATTGGTAATGGATAAGATAGGGGCATTAGGAAATAAATATGTTTGTATTACAGGTGGAGAACCTTTAATGCAGGAAGAAACTATGCCTTTAGTTTATGAATTATTGTATAATGATTATATTGTTACAGTAGAAACAAATGGGACAATTCCTATAGAGCATTGTGAATATGTAAGAAGTTATTCATATTGTATGGATGTTAAATTACCTAGTAGCAGAACAGTATTAGCACCAGATTTAAATTGTTATAAGAATTTAGGAGAGCTAAAAGTAAATGATGAAGTTAAGTTTGTTATTTCTAATATCCATGATTATGAAGAAGCAAAACGGATTTTAAAGAAATATAAAACTAAAGCAAGCCTTATTTTTTCTCCTGTGAATTGTGATTTAGAATTAGCAAGAGAAATAATGGGTTGGTTAATGAAAGATAAACTAAAAGCTAAATTAGGATTACAAATACATAAATTATTAGAAATTAAATAGTAAAAATCTATTGACAAATATGGATTTTTATGGTATAATGGGAGTATAGTATGAAGATAGAAAATGTTAGAATATATGGTTTGCCAGAGAGCTTAATAGCCTCTGGCTATCCTATGTTATCTACAGAATTAAATGAAGAGGAATTTTTAAAGGAAGTAGAAGCGACAGAAAAAATAATTAAAAATAAATCTGGCAGTAATAAACATATAGAAAGAGGTATTAGATTAGGCAATTCTCCTTTAGGTAGCGGACATAATTGTGCTTTAAAGGGAATTACAGTACAATTTGATTTAACTTTGCCTCAGTATACATGGCAACAGTTACAAAGATATCACTATATTGATTTTATAAGTTCAATGAGCAAAATGCATCGTATTACAATGCTTGATTTAGATAAACATTGTCCTTTAGTGGATAATGAATTATTAAAAATTTCACAAAGATATGTAAATGCTTATAAAAAAGGTGAGATTGGCATAGATGCTTGTTTATCTAATATTCCTATGGGATTACAGATGACAGCACGAATGACTACAAACTATTTACAACTATTATCTATTTATCATCAAAGAAATACTCATCGTTCAGATGAATGGAAAGAGTTTTGTTCTTGGGTAAAAACACTGCCTATGTTTAAAGAGTTGTGTTTAAAAGGAGAATAAATGTATGGATTTAAACTCTAGCCTTAGCAACATTAGATAATCCAAATGTTGCTAGAGTTTTAACAGCTACTATTCTGTGTTCTATTCCAAACTGTACTAGCGGAGTAAATACTGTATTTAATCCTGCAACACCTCCTTCTGAGCCTGTTCCAAGTAATTAATAGACAGGAGGATTAGCTATGAAACTAGATTTAGTGTCCTTAATGTTAGGTTTTGGTGTTGGTTATCTAGCATTGACAGAATCAGGTAGAAAACAGTTAATAAAAGTAAGCAATCAAGGTGGGGAATTAGTAAATAAGCTTACAGATAAGTATATAGGCGAGCCTATCAGTAAAGCATTAGGGGGAATGGAAAGTGTCACACATGAAGAAGTCGTTAATGCATCTGACGGAGAAGCAAAACTGGATTGATGATTTAGTTGAAATATTAAAATGTAGATTAAAATATCCTACAACAGATTTAAAAGAAGTTTATGAAGATATAGAAGAAGACATTTATTTATGTGTTAATGGCGAGCATTTTGATGAGGACTTAGCGAAACAAGCCGTTAGTGAGATGATAAATGCAGGTGGTACAACTGGCGAGAAATGGAGCAAGGAGCGTACTGATGAGGCTGCTAGGATTGTCGGCATCACTGAAAACCTCTGGGATTTTTACTATGTTATTAATATGTACTACAGCGATTACAACACAGTTATCGGTGAAGATATTACAATGGCGGCGAAACTCTCTAAAGCGTTCATTGAGGATGTAGATGTTCCAGAAGGAAAGGCTTATAGATACTACAAATATGTAGTTAAAGATGAATAATAACAGAAATAATAATAGTCTTCTGGATACTTTAGGAGCTTTGGGTGATTTATTAGGCATATTAAACTACATAGAAAATTTACAACAAACTAAAAATGATGTTATAATGAAAGAACTAAGAAAGCAGGATAGTGTATATTTTAAGCAAATATTAGAGAATCAAGCAAGAATTGAAGAAAAGTTAGATAAGTTACTTGACAAGCAAGAGTAGTTATGATATAATAGAGGTGTAGTTAAGGCTACGCCTCTATTTTAATTATAAGGAAGATTAAAATGCAGAAATTTAAATTGAGAAGTAACGACCTAGATACTTTATATAGTATCTTTAAACATAGTTCATTAACTCCCTTAGATATAAAGCAGTTAAGACAAAATAAATTTTTCTATACTTATACGCCACGAAGAGCAATGGAAAGAAATGAAAGAGTTTTTGTTAGAGTGGCAGATACTTTTGACTGTCCAATATTGTTTAATATGGCAGGTAGAAACTTTCTATATTTTTTTAAGGAAGTTAATGATAGGGATGAGTGGGAATGATAAAAAATAAAATTAGCAAAGAATTTAAGGAATTTTATGGATGGGAGTAATAAAACATGAAAATTATAGCAGTAGATTTTGATGGAACATTATGTGAAAATAAGTATCCAGAAATAGGTGAGCCTGTTACTGGGTATTATCGAGGGTGGAAAGGTGATAAATATTTTTCTTGTCGTTTTAATTTTATTAAGCTTTTAATAGCTTTGCAAGAAATGGGAAATAAAATAATTCTTTTTACTTGCAGAGGTGGTGAACAATTAGAAGAAGCTGTAAGTTGGTGCAATAACCTATTTGGATTAAAATTTGATGCAGTTAATAATGATGTAGAAGAAACTTTACAAAGGTATGCTCCGACTCTTGAATTAAGAAATCAATTATCTGCTACAAGAAAGATTTATGCAGATGTTTATATAGATGACAGAAATTTAAATGCAGATGAATATTTAGAGAAGAATTTAATTTTATTAGATGCAAAATCTTTATATGATATGGGGATAACAGAAAATGCTACAGAATTTTTAATTGAAAGGGTGTTGAATAAATGAGAAAAATAGTTGTGGCTGGTACAAGAGAATTTAATGATTATAGATTATTATGTGATGTTTTAGATTTTCATATAAATGGTGAACAAGTAATTATAATTAGTGGTAATGCTAAAGGAGCAGATTCAATGGGAGAGGTTTATGCTTCTTCTCATAATTTGAAATGTGTAAAATTTCCCCCTGATTATGAAACTTATCCCTCTAAAGTAGCTCCATTAAAAAGGAACGAGGAAATGGCAAAGGAAGCTACAGAAGGAATTATATTTTGGGATGGTGTTTCAAGAGGTACTTGGAATATGATTCAGCAATTAAGAAAATATAAGAAAAAAGTAACTATTATTAACTATAGGAAGTTGGCATAAAATGGATAATTGCGAATTTTATTTATTATATAGCGGTGGGTATGATAGCACTGTGTTGCTTTATGATTTTATTGATAAATTACCTAATAAATTGACGGTAATACATATTGTTACTCAGTATAATCAAGAAGAAACAAAAGCGGCAAGAAAGATAATTGAATTAGTAAAAGATAAAATTCTTAACTATATTGAATTAGAAATGCCTGTTTACAAAACAGAAATAGAATACATTCCTTATAGAAATGCTCAATTTATATTAAGAGCACTTTCAACCTTGACAATTAAAGCAGGATGTGCTATAATATTATTAGGGTTGATAAGAGTAGAAGAACCTTTTCCTGATTGCACACAGTATTGGTTAAAAACAATGGAGAAATTAGTTCAAGTAGAAAATCCTCATATTGGATTAGAAGCACCTTATATTAACAATACTAAAGATGAAATTTATACCGTAGGATGCAAGTTTAAGGTTCCTTTAAGAAATACTTTTAGTTGTAACTTTCCTGTAGATGGTGCAGAATGCGGGGAATGTGGAAACTGTAAATGGAAAGCAAAACATAAATATCCTAATTATTTTAGAGTTATAGAAGGAGGTAAAAACAATGTTTAAAATTATTAATGGTAAGGGAACAGGTTCTAACACGCAAAAGAGTGCAGTGAATACCTCCCCACAAGTAAAGATTACTAGCCCAGCAACAAGAAGAAGTTTATCTTGGCTTAGAAGGGTGCAAACAAGTTTAACTCCAAGAACAAAAAAAGCTTTGGATTGGTTAGAAGCCAATAGTGTTAGATTACCTAAATAATAGGAGAATTAGTTAATGAAAAATGGATATACGTTATTTCTTTCTGGCGTTGAACCAGAAGAAAATTTCTATACTGCAATAGACGTTACTTCTAGTCTATTGCAGTCTTATTGGTATATAAAGCGGCGTGGAAAAGATAAAATTGTAGAACGTTTTGATAAAGTTAAGAAGAACTCTTTGTTAATTGATAGTGGAGCACATACCTTTCTCACTTTAGCAGAATATCAAGATAAGACAGTAGATTATTGGGAAGAGTATATAAAAGGGTATATAGCTTTTGTAAGAAAACATAGAGAAAAAGTATTTGCTTGTGTTGAAATGGATATAGATACTTTAGTAGGAACAGAACAAGTAAATAAATGGAGAGAAGAATACTTTCATTCTTTAGAGGAAGAGGGCATTCCTGTTATTTATGTTTATCATGCAGAAAAAGGATTGGAAGAGTGGGAAAGAATGTGTAAAACATATTCTTATGTAGGATTCTCTTATAATGAATTTGAAGATGCTATTTTAATTGATAAATTATTTGAAATAGCAATGGAATATAAAACTAAAGTACATGGTTTTGCAGTATCGGGGTATAGGGAATTATTAAAACATGAGTATTATACAAGTGACAGTACAAGTTGGATTACAGGAGCTCAATATGGAGAATTAAACTATTTTGAAGGTGGAAAATTAAAGCGGTTAACAAAAGAGAAATGGAAAAATGAATATTATGCAAAAATACTTGATTTATGCACAAGTAAAAAGTTACTAGAAGCAGAGGCTCCTTATGAATTAATGCGTATTAGTGCTTTAAGCTATAAGAAATTAGAAGAGCATGTAAATGATATATTTAGAGGTAAAAGATATTGGATTGGAAGAAAGGAAGTGTCTAAAGTAGCGAGTAAGGGAAATTTACCGCCAGTAGAATGGTTTTCAACTGATATGGAAGATTGGCAAGAATGGGCACAGAAATTAAATATAGATACTAACCTTCCTGATGAAGCAGGTAAATCATTAGTTGTTGCCTGTTACAATTTTGTGACAGATAATCCTATTATAAATGAGTATCCTCTTGAAGAGTTAATTGATTTATGTGGGCTTTTTGGTGATAAGAAGTCAAATACTCTTACCAAGTGCCGAAAAGCCCTTAAAGAGCACTTTACAGCTCTCTTAAAGGGCAGTATGGATTTATCCACTTTGACAGAAGAAGAAGTAGAAGAGAAAAAAAATGTAGCTCCAAAAGAGCGGGAAGAGTATGTTCAAGAAAAAGAGTATGTAGAATGTGCTGTTAGCAAGGAAGAGTGTCAAGGTTTATTAAAAGGATTATTAACTTCTGGTGTGACAGATGAAGCAGAGAAAGCTTTAATTGAACAGGGAATAGAACCTATTTATGACGAGAGTGGAAATATTAAAGCAGGTATTAAACGAATAAAGAAAAGAAAATCTTTAAGTTCAAGTGTGATGCCAGAGTTAAGTTGCAATATTTGTACTAAAGCACGGAGATGTCCTTTATATGAAGAAGGAATGCTTTGTGCTTATAATAAAATGTTTAAGCAATTTGATACAAGAAATCCCGAAGATGTAGTAGATGCTATGAGCAGTATTGCAAATTTAAGTTTAGAAAGATTATCAAGGGCTGTAACATTTGAAAAGTTAGATGGTGGCTTAAATACTAAAGAAGTAACAGAGACAATGGCAGAAGCATGGAAATATCTTGAAAAGATACAAGAAATTCAAACAAAGAGTGATAAAGTTATAGCAGAGCGTAGAGTTGTAACTTCTTCTAATGGCGATGTAGAAGTAAGAGAAAGTGTAACAGGAAATCCGCAAGGTTTATTGTCTGAGATTCTAAAAACAAAAAAAAGTTGACAATAATCCCTTAATATGGTATAATAAAACTATATTAAGGGATTTTTTTTAAGAGGTGGCAATAAATGAAGATAATTAGTTATGGAAAAAGATTTAGATTATTAGAAAAAGAGTATATTGGAGACAGGTTGTTTTCTAAAGGGTCAATATTTATGGCTACAGGATTAATTAGTTTTAAGGGTAATAATCTGTTCCGTGTTTATAATCCTGATGGCAGTTTAAAACAAAATTTGCATACTGGTAATGGACATGTAAATTTTTCTTTAAGTTTATCTCCTATATCAAAAGATGAGCTTTTAGCATCAGAAGAATGTTATTGGTTTTTAAATGATATAGAATTAAGAACTTATTTTAAAGAAATTGTCTATGAGGAATGGGAGTAAGAGTTATGAAAAAATACAAAGAAACTTTTATAACAAAAAGTCAGTTTTCTAATGGATTAAGGACTTTTCCTAAAGGAACAATATTTGAAAGCACAGGAGTTTTTTGTGGCAGTGAAACACTTTTTTGTGTTTACTATCCCGATGGAGTTCCTTATGATTGTTTACATGATGGCAATAGTGCCCAAATAATGCTTTTTAATAGAACACCTATAACATTAGCTGAAATTCGAGCACAAGGTAATTGTCATTGGTATGTTAAAGATTATGATATTAATGAATATTTTATACCAAAATCATCTTTAGAATGGGAGTGAAAAAATTGAGCATAATACTAGGAGATTATTTTATAGTTACTAGTCCTTTCAAACATGATGGTAATGTATTTCACAGAGGTGATTTATTGCGGGTAATTAAAATATATGATAGTTGGTCTAAAGTTTTAGTTTCCAACAAATCTTGGATAACAACTAAAGCAGGGCATACAGACACAGAAAATCAATATAGTTTTGGTAGGGGAACAAATTGGAATATTGATATAGAGTATTTATTTGAAAATTGTGTTTGTAGGTCAGAATGGGAGTAGTGGAGATGAGATATAAAGCAGGAGATGTAGTAAAAATTGACAAAACAAGATTTGTTATAGAAAGAGTTACTAAAAAAGGCTATATTTTATTTCCTCATATAGGATTTTTCGTAAAGGATTGCCAAATAAATAAAAAAAATTAAAGTGAAGAAATCTTATGAATTAGGAGATAAATTCAAATGTCTATGTGACTTTAGTTCAGGGACTTCTGTGGCGAAAAAAGACAAACATTATATTTGTACACAGAAATTTTCAGATGGCACATATATGCTTACAAGAATAAAAAATAAAGAAGAGAAATTAAGAGTGAATACAAATCAGATTCATGCTTATTTTAGACATTATTTTGGAGGTTGGGAATAGTGCCAATAGGAACAAGAGTAAGAATAAGAGAAGATTTAAAAACTACAGAAACTTATGGTGGTGTAAGAGTTATAGAAGATATGCTAGTTTATGCAGGTAAAGAAACAACAATAATTTGGCATGAAGCTAATGTATATCATATACTTTTAGATGATGGTTTTTACTATTGGACAGATGAAATGTTTATTAGTGAATGGGAATAAAAAAGTTTTGACAAAATAAAATAGTTGTGGTATAATAAGTGCATAAGATATTGAAAGAGAGGTTATAACATGTGTATTATAATTTATAAACCAGCAAAAGCCACACTAAAAAAAGAAACATTAAAAACAGCATTTGAAAACAATCCTGATGGTGCAGGATTTATGTACCAATCTGATTTACTTGAAGCTCCTAAAATGCAAAAGGGATTTTTTGATTTTGATAAATTTTATGAGGCATATGAGAAAGTGGCTGAAAGTGATAAAGGTTATAATATTGCTGTTCATTTTAGAATTGCAACGCATGGAGCTGTTAATAGTTTAAACTGTCATCCTTTTATTGTTAAAGAAAGTGTTGAAAAAACTATTAGCGAAAAAGGACAGTATAGTTCTTTATTTATGCAAAATGGTGTTATTAAAAGTATTTCTGTAAGTAAGAAAGATAAATATAGTGATACTTGTAATTTCACCTATAAAATTATGTCTAAAATTAAAACATTAACAAGCATGAAGATAAAAGATATTCTGGAAACTATTGAATCTCCAAGTAGATTTTGTTTAATGCAAGAAGGGCGAAAACCTTTATTGATTGGTAGTTTCAAAAAAGATGGTGGAGTAAGTTTTAGTAATGAATCCTATAAAGAAATAAAAACTGCTATTTCTTATCCTACTACTTTTGAAACTTATTTACTTGCATTCGAAGATTGCGATGCAAAAGATATTAGAGATATTGAAACAGAACTTAAAGATGACCAATGTGGAATTATTGATGCTTACAATGTAGGAGATGTGACTTTCTTTGAAACGAACTATCTCCCTATTAGAGAAAAGATTGCAGGTAAAGAATTTCGATGTTATCGTTGAAAAGTCTTGACAAAATAAAATAGTTGTGGTATAATATAAATACACTAAAAATAAAGGAGATAATAGTATGAATTTTCGCATTAACGATGTAGTAACATTAAAACAAGGATTGACAGGTGAAAAAGAAAAGTATAGCGGCAAGACTTTAATGATTCGAGCTATTTCCGAAGGGCATTACATTATGAAAGTACCTAATAAAACTGCACCAAAAGATAATCGTGAACTTATGGATGTAAGTTTTAATGATGCTGATATTCAATTAAATCCTTTAGAAGTAAAGGTAGAAACTGAATCTGATGGAATTATTGATATTATGGCTAAAAATTCAAAAGATGAATGGATTGCAATTTTACGGTTACAGGATGGAGAATTATTGCGTAAAAAAGATTTAGCAAAACAAGGTTTTTCTGGCTTGAAGTTAGACTTTAAAGGAAGACTTCGGTTAGTAACCAGTTATTAATGTTACCTGAATATATAAGTGCTGAAAATGGAATAAAGTATGTGCCTTTTACTGGCAATATTTTATTCCTTAAAAGTATATTATATGAACACAATAATTTTCCAATAAGATTACTTTTAGAAGAAGAACAATTATCCGCTTTTATCATTGTTTATGTAACAGCAAAGAACTTAATTTGTGTGGATACAAGTTCAGAAGGTAAATTGTTTGAAAGTATTTTAAAAATACCTGTTAGCACTTTAAAAGAGCGTGTGTTTGAGGGAATAAATTATGAAATTTACATTAAACAAACTGCTTTAGGAGAGTAGCCAATGAAAAGATATCACATAGCAGTAAAATTTGATAAAGAAAAGATAGCAAATATAGATTTCTGTAAATTACATTTAATATTTACTAAACATTTTAAACAAAGAGCATGTTTAAAAAGGATTCCTAAGCCTTATAAAGCTCTGTTAAAAAGGGGTAAGATTTTTGAGTATCATACAGATGATAATGAAAATTTGCTTAAATTTGTCATACGTTGTAAATACAACGAAAATTGTGATGTTTGTTATGTGTTAACTCCTACTGGCAGGGTTATTACTGGTTGGTGGCAAGATACAAATGATAGTCATTCAACATTAAAAATAAATTTATATGAAAGGTGATAAGAATATGAATAAGAAAACTGATGAAATCAAAAAAAGTGGAGATGAAGATTTTCAAGCATTTGTAGACCTTTGTTCTGCTATTATGCTTGGTGAGGATAAGAGAGCAGAATCAGTAATGAGAAAAGCAGTAAAGAAAGCGACTAAAGAACTTGATAATATTGATATCCCTAAAGGTTATACTATTGATACTGAACGTTGGAAGCAATTTCCTCAATTAGAATCAGGAATGCTGGTTTTTGTTTCAAATGGTTGCTGGGGCAAAATTTCTGAAGATTACGAAACTGGTCGTCTTTATTTTTATCGTAAAGGAGGAGCAATTTCTTTAGGTGAATTGCAAAAACAAACTGGAAAAGGTTTAGAAGAATTATTTATAGAAGTATACGTTCCTAAGAATCAGTTTGCAATTCATTCATACAATCCTGAGAATTTTAATTTGCATTATACTTGTTTGAAAAAGAAACCTGAAAAAGTGCGTATTTCTTTAGCAGAATTGTTGAAAAGAGCGGGGTTAGAAGGAAAGGAAGTTGAAATTCATTAATGTTTGGATGTGCGGCTTGTTTAACGATTTTTTTATTCACTATTAACTTATTAGGCTATGTCTCTTTAAGTTATTGGATTATTTTCGCACCAGTTATTTTTGCCTTTGGCATTACAGCTCTTTTTGGACTATTTGCAGTAGGTATTATAGCGACAATGGATTATATTGTTACATCAGAAAGGTTTAAGGAATGGAAGGACTTACACAAACAAGAAAAGAATTAATAGAATCTGCTATTAAGCTTCTTTTAGATTGCGATGATTATGAAGGTTTAAATTTTAAAGAATATGATACGACACAAGAAATAGTAGAAATTCCAAGTAAAGAATTTGAGCTTTTACACAAACTTTCCCGAATTGGAAGTTTGTTTGTACTTTCTATTTTAGAGAGTGAGCAAAAATAGTTTGACAAAATCCCTTACATGTGATATAATGCATATGTAAGGGATTTTTACTAAGGGGGCTTACAAATGATGCCAATAGGAGCAGAAGTAAAAATAAGAAAAGATTTAAAATTAGGTGTACTTTATAAAAACAGAAATAATAAACGTGCTATGCATGCTTGTAGAGGCATGTTATTATTGGCAGGTAAAAAAGCGTTTATAACAAATAATGTTAATAATATTTACTCTATAGATAATAGTTTTTATTATTGGACAGATGGAATGTTTGAAACTGAATGGGAATAAAAAAGTCTTGACAAATTTAAAAGAAAATGATATAATACATTTATCAAATCAAAAGGAGATGTAAAAATGTTAAATTGCAAAATTTGTGGTAATGAAATTAGTGGAACTTATACAATTTATCAAAAAGACGGAGTAGAATATCCAGCACATATTGAATGCGTTGAAGAAAATAAGCAACATTGTGATGAGTGCAATAAATTTTTTGATAGAGAAGATTTAAAAACTACAACATTAGGAAACCATTATTGCCCAGATTGTTTGTCTGAAAAAACTGTAGTTTGTGGAAAATGTGGTAAACACGTAGAAAATGCACCATTGAAAAGAGTAAATAGTGTATCTTATTGTCAAGAATGTTTTGAACAGAAATGGGTATATTGTGCAAAATGTGGTAAAAGGGTTTTAAGAAGTAGAGCAAAAAATTTAAATAATACACATTATTGCACTTCATGTGCTAGTTCTGTTGTTAAGGTAGAAAATTATAGTTACAAACCTACCCCTATATTTTGTGGTGTAGATAGTTCTCGTTATTTTGGTATTGAAGTCGAAACTGAGGGCAGAGAAAATAATCTTTATGCGGAAGAAATTATTGGAGATTCAAAAATTTTCTATGCAAAACATGATGGCAGTTTAAATGACGGAATTGAATTTGTAAGTCATCCTTGCACTCTTAACTATTGGAGAGAGGAATCCAAGCTTGATGAATTTTGCAAAAGAGCGATTGGTTTAGGGTTTAATTCTCATAAAACTACTTCTTGTGGATTGCATGTTCATATTACTAAATCTACAGTAGAAAGGGAAGCTTTTGAAAAAGTGCTTCTGTTTTTGAGTAATAACTGGGATGATGTGGTGAAATTTACACGCCGCAAAAGTTCCAGCATTAATAGATGGGCGGCTAATAATTTAGGGGATGCGCCAATGATTAAAACTTGTACTCTTGCGCAAAAAATGAAATTAGTAAAAGAGTATTCTTCTGGCAGTCGTTATGTAGCAGTAAATGAAACATCTAAAACATATGAATTCCGTATTTTTAGGGGAACTTTAAAACCTGAAACTATTTTAGCTTGTATTGAGTTTTGCGATGCTCTTATCAATTTATGTGCTAGTTTGCCTTTTGCAAACATTGAAACAGCTAATTTTAATACTTTAATGGAGTTTGCAAAACCTAAAGGATGCTATAAAGAGCTTGTAGAATATTGGGAAACTCGAACAATGAAGAAAAAGGATGTTGTTCTTGGATAAAAAACTTTTATAATTAAAGAAAGCAGAGTGATATAAATGTGTATTGTAATTTACCAACCTAAAGGAAAGCAAGTGCAAAAAGCAATTTTACAGAAAGCATTTGAAAACAATCCTGATGGTGCAGGATTTATGGTTCAAAAAGATAAAGAAGCACCATATATGATGAAGGGATTTTTTGATTTTGATAAATTTTATAAATCATATCTTCCATTTTCTAAAGGGGATTATAACGTAGCAATTCATTTTAGAGTTGCTACACATGGAACAGTAAACAAAGATAACTGTCATCCATTTAAAATTTCTTCTGATATTGCTGATACTGTTTTATTTAATGGCAGGGCAGATTCGCTGATAATGCATAATGGCATTATTAGTAGCATTATGACACCAAGAAATCTGCCATATAGTGATACAATGAATTTTATTGCAAAGATTTTATGTTGGATGAAAGACCTTAAATCTAAAGATTTGACAGAAGTATTAGAAAACCTCGAAAGTTATTCAAAGTTTTGTATAATGAGAAAAGGATTTGACCCCATTCTAGTGGGGCTTTTTATTGAAGATAGAGGTATTTTTTATAGCAATTCAACTTATAAATATAGTTATGTTAATACTTTTCAAAATTGTAAAACTTATTTAAATTAAGGAGGGTAAAAATGGAAACGAGAAATTATATAAGCGAAGAGCTTTTTCAAAAAATGAAAGAAGCTTTAACTAAAAATGATGATACATTTTGTGATTTTTCCAGTGATGTAACTGTTATGTTAACTGTTCCAAAAACTTTAAGTAAATTTACAGTTTCCAAGAAAGTATTTCGTATTCGTATTAAAGATAATTGGTTTAGTGTAGATGCAAAAAGATTAAAAAGTCTCTCCTATGCGATACTAAATAAAAGATTAAATAGAACAATATTAGCGGCAGAAGATGCTCCTGATGAAATCATTGCTTTTTGCGAATGAAAACATTTAGAGGAATAATGGAAGTATCGTCACAAGTGTGCATAGGGGATATTTTTAATCCAAATCTTGTATTTGATACTTCCAAAGGTATTTATAAATGTTATGTAGAAGAAGAAAATGCTGAAATTATAGCAATATATCTAATAAAAGAAGGATATAAAAATCCTGAAATAACAAATAACTATTCTATCATTCTTAGTCCTTCAACTTTTATTGGATTTTTTAATGATGACTACAGTACAAAAAAAGCACAAAATATTAAAGAAGCAAGTCAATATGAATTACCTAAAGAATATGTAATAGAAAACGCATTAAAAAATTCAATTATAAATTTGCCTATTGTAACTTTAAAATATTTTGTAGCCTGTTTAAAAACAAAAAATTATGTATTATATAAAGGCAAGCATGGATTTAAAATAGCGAAATTGGAGGAGTGCTTATGATAGAAACTTATCAAAGCTCAAATGACATTAGTTTTGGAGATGTATTTAAATTTGTAAAAGATTGCTATTATAAAGGCATGAGAATTCCTAAAGGGACTTTAGCTACAGTAACTTTTTCTATACCTTATAAGGGTTATTGGACAGTAAAAGTAAATGAAGTAATGGTTCAAGTCAGAGAAGATGATATAGTTTTCCATGCTTCTTTGAAGGATTGTTTAAAAGTAGGGACAGTAGTATCATTTTACAATATGGGTAAAAAAGTAAAAGGAGTAATTGAGAATTTAGAAAATACTAAAGAGGCTAAGATTATTACAGGACATAATTGTTATGTCGTTTTACCTCTTACAAGACTTTCTTTACTTCTACCAAGAACTAAAGATTGGTCTTACGTAAAAAAAGATTAATTATACAGCAAATAAAGATTATTATTAAAGTATCTAATACACATTATAGACGTGTATTTTAAAACTTAATAAATTTAATCTTTATTTGCTGTTTTTATTTTTATTAAAATGGAGCAGAAAATAACAAATGCACATTATTTTAAACATACCTTTCAGACGCATATATTTGACCTCTGAGGAGTTTTATAGAGTTTTAGGGAGGATTACTCTTGCGAAGAATAAAACTCCTCAGAAGTGAAATTTGAGCATTAAATTAAAAGTTGACAATAGAAATTGAGTATGATATAATAAAGGCGAGGTGAAGATATGGAAAAATTAACAAAAGTAATGAAAAATGGAAAGCTTTATAGAATTTTATTAAATGTTAGTGGTTATTGTATTATTCAAGATTTAGAAACAAATGCGATTGAATTTGCAGATGAAAAAGAATTGGATTTTAAAGAAGGAGTGAATGAAAATGATTAGTCCGTGGACAATTTATTGGTTAGGAGTTTTAGAGTCTTTACAGAGCACTATTTTTATAATTTTAAGTGTATTTACTATAGTGCTTGTTATACATGGAATCAATGAACTTACAAAAAATTCAGAAGAAAGAAAGGACATCAACATATTAAAAAAAGGCATTATAATTTGGTTGGTTATGATATTTGTGATAAGCTTTATTCCATCAAAAGAGACAGTAAAGAAAATGCATTTGATTGATAATCCAACAAGTAAAATGACTCTTGAAGTATTGGAGGCTGTAAAAGAATGATTTTGACTACAATGATTCCTTTTAATATTGGAGATAAAGTAAAGGTTTCAGAAGTATATTTTCTAAAGCCTTTTTGTACTATAAGTGACATTCAAAACGCTGATTCTTTCAGGGAAGTATTAGTTATAGATGTTAAAAATAATATCAAAGGTAATTTGCAAGTTTTAGTTGAAATTTCTGATTTAACGAGGAGATGGATTCCGATTTGGGCTATTCGTTCATGGGTGCAACTATATGATAAAGTTTAAATATGAGAAAGCAACAGATACTTTACCTATCAATGGTGTTTTAGCTTGTACTATTAATGGATTATTAGAGAAAGATTTATTTAAGAAGCTTATAGAGAAATCGTCATTAGAATATACAGAGCAGGAAGTAGATAAAAGTTATATTTACCGCATTAGTGTCACTACTTCTAAAGATTTAGAAAAGACATACTCTTTAGTTCATTCATTTGGGCTTTATTTAGGCGAATTTAATACTTTAAGGATGTGAAATAATTTGATAAAAGAATTTAAAGTAACAATTAAAAAAACAGTTGAATATACTACTTATTTAACTCTTAATCATTTACAAGATGCTTATGAAGAAGCCGAGCGGGAAATGGATAGATTAGATATTAGTGAATATGAAGAAGTAGATAGTGAAATAACAGTGGAGGAGCAATAAAATGTTGTGCTATAAAGATATGTCATTTTGTTCTGCTAGCTACAAAGAAGCAGAAAAACCTTGTATTTGCACTGAATGTTTTAGGCATTTAAGCAAAGTTCCTGAAAATTTGCCTGATTATATGCCAGTAGCTGTATCTGATTTCTCTAAAGAATGTGAGGAATACAAATATGCGAGAATTTAAAATAGGAGACAGTGTTTTAATAAGAACAGATTTAGTAGTTGTATATGTTATAGAGATTTTAAAGTGTCATTTTTGCGGTAATATGGTAGAAAATGTTTTAACAAAATCTATATATAAAGTTGATAAAGAACGTGAAGATTTAATAAATTATATAAACTCATTAACAAAACATAAAATACCTTCTGAATTAAAATACAAACTTGACAATGAGGGGAAGTATCTTTATGGACAATATAACTCTATTAAATGAATTTAGAAATCTTATAAAAGAAGTAAAGCAATTAGAAAGTATATATGAAGTGGAAATAAATGAAATGGACAAAGCCTTTGGTGATATAAGGCACTTTTGTGAGCTAGATTACCCTGTAGAACGTAAGGGAAAAACGAAAGTGGTAAAACTTATCAAAGAGTGCAGTGATAGGCGTAGAAAAGCAAAAGACAATTTAGAAATATTGAAACCACTTATAGCATATATTGATGCACACCCTAAATTTGTGCAAGATATAGGAGCGGTGGCAAATGAAATGAAAAATATAGAAAGAAAACAACAAGGCAGAATATATAGACCGAGGGTATTAAAAGAATTATTTAGTGAGTGATAATAAATGATAATATTAAAGAAAACAGAAAGAATAACAAAAGTTCCTATAATGCTTTCTCCATCACAACAAAGAAAAAATGATATATTAGTTGATTTATTACATCGTGTATACTCTTCAATAATACAAAGCGTATCATTACAGCGGTTAAAGAAATCTGAATTAGGAATAATAATGATGTCTTTAACATGGAGAGCGGCGGGGGTAAGATATGTACAACTATCAACAAATTATGGAGCTTCTTTAGTAAAGAGAGAGCAAGCATATAAAAGTATGTATAAAGTAGAAATAAATAGAGAATTAACGAGAGATTTATTTTATAGTTTCGTAGATTTTTTTATTTATGACTTATCTTTAAGTGATTATAATAGAGTATTTAATAATTTTCTTTTTACAGGCGATTGGTTTGAAGATTTACATACTTATTTAGATTATTATATTCGTTATATGAATTTAAAGGAGTGGGAGTAAGAAAAATGCAACTAACAAGATTAGATACTGAACATTTATTGAATCAATTAGAAGGAGAAACGAGAGAAGAACAGCTCGATAGGTTACAAATAGTATGTGACGTTTTAGAGAGGTTTACAGGGATAGGAGAGCATATGCCAGGGTTTTTATCTAATGATTTTATGGCTAAGGTAAAACTAACATTTAGAAGACCTTTAAAGAAAGGTGATTTAGTAATAGCTAGAAGACGGTTTCTAGGGGAAAATAATATTGCTCTATGTGAAGGGGCTGTATGTGAAGTTTTAGAGATATTAGAAGGGCGTAAATTAGCTGTAAGGAATATTCATACTAAAATGCCAATAGAAGCCCCAGAAGATTGTTTTAAGCTTTTAGGTGTAAAAGAGGAATGCTGGGCAGAAGAAGAAGAGATAACAGTAAAATATGCTAAGGCATTTTCAGATTGGGGATTAATGGCAGAAATAGCGAGAGAAAAAAGAGGCGGCTAAAAATGAGATATATGGAAATAGAAGATAAATATATAGACAGATTAACAAAAAAGATGAATGTGGCGGCAAAACATGGGTGGGAAGTAGTAACTACAATTTTCAATGGAGAAGAGTATATAGCATTATTAAGAACAGAATCGAATAAGCCAGAAACATTTGATTTTAGACGTGAAAGAATTTAGAAAAAGGGCGGGAAAATAATAAATAAAATACTTGACAATAAGAATAATAAATGATATAATATAAGCAAGAGGTAAGGAAAAAGGAGCTGATATTATGAAAAAATCATATAAATAATGAGGGGAAAAACAGGGGCGGGAAAATAGAGCGGAAGAATAGATAAGAAATATATAACTAAGAATAGTATTGATATAGAATATATGTAGTTACAAAAGAATGAATAGTATAAAGAAATAATATTTTGTATAATGTATATTTGTAATTCTAGGAGTGAAAATAAGAAAAAACAGTATTTTATTTGTATTTTTATATAATACTTATTTGTATTTTTATATAATACTTATTTGTATTCAAGAAACCTCTCTTTAAAAGCGAATTTGAAATCGCTTTTCAAATTTCAAATTTTGTTGTAAAAACAACAGAATGGTAATTAAAGGTACACACGTATGGAGATAAAAGGGCGTAGAGCTAGGCATAGCAAGGGTTGAAGGGTGTGAGAATAAAAAATGTGGATACAGTATAGTCTTGTAGATGTAAGAAATTTAGACATTATTGAAAAAAAGAATTTCGATGTTGAGACTGATGTTAAAGTGCACAAACTTATAATGGTTCAATGGCAAGAATTAATAAAACATAATGAATATTTAGGAGTAGCCCCAAAAGAGATATCTGTACTTATAAGGTGGGCAATTTCACATTCTTTAGGTGTAAGAATATATATAAAAACAGGATTCAACTATGCAAGAGAAATAGGTTATACAGGTGTTCCACAGATATATGAGTATCTTTTAAGTGAGCCACAGCCATCAATAAGAGGGACTACTAAATGGGTAGATTTTATTATATGTCTTATTAGAGTAGTGGAGAAACTGACAGGTAGAAGGAATTTAGGTAGCTTGCTTCCTTGCAGGCCAGTAACTTATATGGAACAAATAGAGTGGTTAATAAAATTTTACCTTAGATTTTATAATAGCAAAAGTGATGAATGGGAATAACCTTTTAAGCAAATAACTTAAAAGGTTATTTGCATTTATGAACTTAAATGCAGGAAGATGCTTAAAGGGAAAATAAAAATTGTAGTCATATTAAAAACTGCAAAATGCAACTTAATACTTAAAAGAGAGAGAATGTGGGGAGAAATAGGTACACAGCCCCTTTAAAAGAGGTGCAAATGTTACCTTAAATAGTAACAGTTATCAATAACAGCACAATATATAGTAAAAAATTATTATTTATTGAGATATTATACAAAATATAGGTACTCACTAATTAAGAAATTGTACCAATATAGCGAACAAGTGTTTGTAAATAGGTACACAGTATATAGCGAACGAGTGTGTGATAGGTACACACAGGTGTTCGGTATAATGGTATAGTGTACACCCCACACGTACACAAAAAGGCAAATTGATTACTTTTTATAGGGGTGGAGATAAAGAATTTTGGCAATTTTGCCCTATTTTAGCAAAAAACAGCTTATTTTGTCTACTGGTAGGAGACACTGCCATAAAAAGCATAAAAAAATAGCCCAAAAGGGCTAAAATTTGGGCATAAAAATAGGGGTAAGAGTGGTTTTATCCTCTACCCCTATAGAAAGTATATAAATTTTATTTGCCGCTTCTTTCTTCTCAACATCCATAATGATAAGCATAGATAAGTGCGGTAGCAATGGTAATAGCAACCATTTCCCCCGCCAGCTTTTCCCACAGCCATTTAATGCCAAATAGTGTTGCATAAAAAATTCCGAATAAATATCTCATTGTAGTACCTCCATGTTAGTAAATATTATTATTAAGCTCTAAGTATCTTATGTGGGTTATATGGGTTTAGGATATATTCGCTTTTTCTATCCGCATACACTTGACTGACTACTATATCTCCTAATCCATCTACTGTAGTAATACAGTCAGTCCTAACCTTTCCCCGCTTGCTTACCTTTACGACTTTGAAGTCGCCTAAAGATTGCCCCAATTTAAACCTCTGCACTTTATCGCCCCCTTTATACATAGTGTATCAGAAGTAGATAGCAATGTCAAGCATTTTTTTTTAAAAAAAAATAATCATTGACACTCTCTATCATTTCTGATAAACTAATAGTGGAGGTGGTTTTATGAATTTTAAAAAATTTAAAAAGGTAATGAGCTACTGCAAGCAGTATGGCGGGGCTACTCTTGATGGATTTGGTAAAGTGGTTAAGTTCGATAGCGGCTATCAAGTAGCATACACAGACCATGCTGTAAAGGGGCGTAAAGCGGTAAGAGGATTACTGTCTAATATCGTAAATTCTGCTTTAGCTTCTGCACACTATGCGGGATTATGGGTGGAAAACGGCTATACTTACATTGATAATAGTATACACGTTGACTCTTTAGAGCTGGCTGTATCTTTAGCCCGCAAATATAACCAATTATCTATTTGGGATTGGAAAAATAGTAAATGTATCTATGTGGAGGCACAAAATGAATAAAGAATTATTATTAAATAACATCCGTATCATTAAAGGATTAGATTTTTTTAAGCTAATAGATGTTATTAGGAATGATTACGAATTAGAGGATACTCTTATTAAAGAAGTTATAGAGTTTACTAAATACTAGCGGGAAATATTCCCGCTTTTCTTTTTTACCCTTTTATGTGAACATATGTTTGCAAAACTCAATCACAAATATTTTGATTTGTCAAGTTTTTGAATTGCAGTAAAATAAAGAATATTTAATTTGCTGGCAGTATTCTCACAGAATAAAATGCCTCTTAGACACTCATATTTGCCTTGTGAGCGTTTTTATATCAATATAGGATAAACCATAAGCACATATAAAATAAAACTCAATAGCGGGCATTTTCGTTCTCCACAATACACATATACTATATTTATAGTATTGACAAATTAAATATATTGTGCATATTTACAATATTGAAATAAAATATTTATTTTTGTAGATTGACAAAACTGTTATTTTATGCTTGTCACTTTTTACACCCTTTTTCTTCATCCCCTATATATAATATAATGAAAGGAAAAAATTGATAAATTTTTTAAAAAAAGTGTTGACAATGATATTAAGAACTGTTAAGATATAGGCATAGAAAGATACACAGGGAGGCAAGAAAAATGCAAGAATTTGAATTTGTTGATAATGGAATTTTTAAAAAAAATGGCAAAGACTATCTTAATAAAGGGCAAATAGTAATTAATGATATAACATACTACTTCTACATTAGTGCTGATGTACCTTATTTCGCAGGGCTATATTTACCTAATAAAGAAAAATTTATAGTTATTGCTGTAACTGCTGAAAATAAGGGCAGAGAAGCTACAGAGGAAGAACGTGTAATGCTACAATGTAAATGCAAAAGATGCATAAATTGTGGAGAAGTAATCACTAAAGAAGATTGGTTTTGGGTAGATGGAGATACACTATGCGCTGATTGTTATGAAAATTTATTGGGTGAAAAAATTGAAATATGTGATATTTGTGGGTGCGCCCATTTTTCTGATAATGATAGAATGATATACATTCAAGAAGAAGAGCAATTAATTTGTGATGAATGCGCTGAACGTCATTACTTTCAATGTAGTAATTGCGGAACATGGACGAAAGAACCATTACTAATGACTGATGGAGATTATATATGTAACGAATGTTTCGAAACAGGGGACTATTATATATGTGATGATTGCGGGGATGTTATAGACCCTGATACTGAAAGCGTAATTATACGTAGTGACAGTGTATACTGTGAAGATTGCGCTTCTGAGCATGCAGACCCCAATGAAGAATATATACACGAATATAGCTATTCTCCACGCATATTGTTCAATGAAGGAGAGGAATTAAATAAATATCCGAAAAAGGGGGAAAGATATTTTGGGCTAGAAATTGAAACAGAATGTACTGGGGATATTACAGAAGTAATAGAAAATGAAAATTACTACTGGGCTACTGATGATAGCAGTATTCAATGTTTAAATGGGGGCTGTGCCGCTGAAATAGTGACACAACCGACAACATTTAAAGCATGGCACAATTACAGTGATACCTTTTTTGATGCTTTAGAAAATAACTGCGATACTAATACTTCTTGTGGGTTACATATTCATGTCAATAGGGATAGTGTATCAGATGAAACGATTGAAAAAGCAATATTATTTATTAGCAAACATTATGAAAAAGTAACAATATTTGCAGATAGGTTGATGTGCAATATATGCAGTTATGCGGGGAATAATTTAGAGCGTTATAAAGACTACTATCCTAATAGCAAATCTGTTAAGGAAGAAATTGACATTGTAAAAAGGGGGAAAGATAATGTACGGCATAAATATTTAGCTATAAATACCTTGCATAAGAATACATATGAATTCCGCATATTTAACAGCACTGTAGATAAAGATAGAATATTAGCTTATATTGAATTTGTGGATGCATTGCTTGAATACTGTTCAGAGAGTAACTTTTTACAAATTTATAAGTCGGATTTTCTCGACTTAAACAAATATGCGGAAGGATGGGATAAATATAAAAATTTAACACACAGGTTCAGTGTTCTCAACCAAGAATTATAGGGGGTTACAAAAAATGGAAATTACAGAATTAAGGTTTTGCAAGTTTAACGGTGAGCGTATTAATTACGCCACAGCCGAAAGACTAATGGCTTATGAAAATGTGCTAGTAGTAGAGGAACACTACGGAGCGTATACTCTTATAAATATTAATAACGGCGATATTATTACAGTTTACACAAATTAAAGGAGGTTATATAATGAGTACATCAGCTTACATTATTATTAAACACAATGGCTACTATTGGGGTGCCATGTGTAATTGGGATGGATACCCCGATGGGTTGGGAAGTGATTTGCTTAATATGACTATGAAGGATAAGAATAATGATACGATTGAGCGACAGATATTTGATACTATTAAAGATGGTGATATGTCATATTTAGGTGAGCCCTACATGGAGGAAGACAGCGAAGCATATAAATTTAAGTCGTTAAAAACCATGTTACGTAATATAGTAGGATGTTTTGTCGATTATATCTATCTGTATAACTGTGGGCAATGGTATGTGGCACGTGCAGAGTATGATATCGATGTTATTGACTTCTATAGATTATCTTTATTCTTTAAGAATAATAATCCACAAGAATTTAGGGGCGAAGATTATCAAGAACATATCTTTAGAGATAAGACGCCTGATAGCATTGTTACAATAAGGAATAAATAATATATGACGAATGTATTATTAAAAGCAATAGGGCTATAATACATAGCATAGTGGGGGGGGGGAGCCTATGAGTGATAGATAAATATTATCAATTAGACAATATGGCTATTTATGTAAAATCATTAGTAGTATATAACAGTGTTAAGTATTATATATTAGATGTGTTTATTGATAATATATTTACTAAGCAATATAATATAAAAACTAATGATATATTATTAACAGAAGAACATATTGTTATTAATGAAGTAAAGTTTATTAGAAACTATTATCAATAAGAAACAGTAACCACATGAAAATACATCCGTTTTCATAATGGTTACTGTTTTTGTAACCGTGTGCCTAGTTACAAATTTTTTTTACAAATTTTTTTCTCACAAAAATCTGGGGTAACTTCAAGAATAATAATAAAAGCAATAATAGAATAGTGAATTTTTTTTTCAAAAAAAATAAGCCTTGAAAAAGGCTTAGAAGAATTGGTCTTCTATATCTGGATGTCTATTACCACCTGTTAAGACAGCACAATATTTTTTATCAGCATGAAAGACATTTACTATTTCCAATCCATAGGGAACATATCTTTTTTCAATCTCCGCCATTAACATATCTAAGGAAGGTTTAATTACTTTGGTATATTTCATTTGTTTGCCTCCTTTTTCAAATATCCATTGGGTTACAGTCTTCACAATTTGGCGTAACTTCACCATGTAGCCAACGACAATATCTACAGCAGTATCTACTATCCCAGTAATCACAGTCATTAAAGAAGCAATCATTACAAGGACATTGTTCTTCTTCCACTTCTATTCACCGTCCTTTATTAGCTCAGGATTATCATAGATATTTCCGACAACTTCTACATCTTCTGGCGATTCTATGACATTAAGAATGTTATCAGACACGCCGTTAGTAGTGCATTTCAGAACATATTGATTATTCCATTCTACGGCGAAAAGAAAAGCTTTAGAATTGTAGATACTGACTATATCGCCCTCAAATATTTTCTTACTGTTTTTATCGACAAAACCTGTGTATTGTCTGACTGTTTCAGGGGCAACTCTGTGTGCTACAGTTTGAATGATACTCTCATCTTTTTCAAAACAGAATATATCTGTATTATTAGGCACTATTCTTGCTCTGCCATCATCATATCTTAATAAATGACCGATTATCCACTCTCCGTTATCAAGCCTTTTACCTTTAAATAATATTTCACGCATCATTTTCTTTACACTCCTTTATCTGTGAGCAATGCTATTCCAAATAACATAAGTGTTACAGCCCCTATAGTGCAAGTAATGACATATAAATTACTATGTCTGTCACTGCTATCAGTCAGAAGTACCAATAGAGACCAAAACGCTGACACTGTAATCACAATAATAGATGCTGTAATGACACAATTCATTAGTAAATAAATAAAATCCATGCTATTTATTCTCTCTCACTTTTTTCAATAACTATTGCTATTACTTTTTTATAATCTAATCACCGTTCCGTCTGTTCCATGCTGCTATAGCAACTTCTTTATCTAAGTCTTCTCTGCCTTGACTGCCGCACATCCAACAATATACAGAGTACCACCCAAAGGTTCTGTTATACCACAATCTTAATTCTTTGCTTCCACAGAACGGACAAGGCTTCATTTTTTGCGTTATTTTTTCACCTTCTACTATCATTTTTATCACCGTTCATTATTGCTCCACAATTATAACAATACTTAAAATCTTTATCAAAGACAAGGTCAAGCCCAATATGAGAAGGAAGATGTGCATTGCATATACTACAGCAGTTGTGAATCCACCTTCCATACTTATGCTCTTTTACAAGTTGTTGTTTATACTTATCTTTTATGTTACTCCATATTTTTATAGTTTTTTCTTTATTATCTATTGCTTCTCTTTTTGTTTTGAAGCATAAACCTGCCTCCATTAATAATAAATCTTTAGCATCTCCTAAAAAACACTTAGAACAGTAATCACCACAAGGCGCAAGATACCAATAAGTTGAATTATATTCAGGTTTAAAGGGCGGTTTTTTTGCTAAATACTCCTCATTTTCAAAAAAATCCTCTACATTTTTGATAGAATAAGTAATGCCATTAATAGTTCCTTTTAAAATATAGGCATACTCTTTTTCATTATTTTCATGTTCAAGACCTTTAAAATATTTCAATAAACATACTAATCTGTCTAATATTTGTTCTTTCATCATTTACTCCTTTGTATATTTTTGGCAATAAGTATGCCCATTCATAAAAACAAAATTACAACAATTACAGTTATAATTATCTCTGCAAGCGCATTTGGCATCATTATAATACTTACAATTAACCCACGGACAGTACAATACTCTCTGCCATGAGTATTCGTCTCTAATGTGTACTTGTACTACTACATCTGCTAATTTTACTTTTATCATAATAAATCCTCGTTGAATAATAAAATCATTGTGGTGAACACTCAGAAGGAGCTTGTGTAATATTGAACTGCCTACATTGCTCACAATTAACTTTTATGCAATGAGGGCAATAGTTAAGATACTTCATCTAATTCACCTAATTCTTTAAGAGTTAGTGGCTTTTTTCCAAATGCTTCTCTAACTGCATTATAGTTACGTAAAGCAATATCTATATCATAATAAAACTGTGAAATGATTTCTTCCTCAGTTCCAGAATATAAATATTGGTCAGAATCTCCACAAGTCTCACAGTACAAATCCTCATAAGGTATTTCGTCTTCTGAGGTATAATAACCCCCTAAATGGCTTTCATATAAGTACATTATACTCCTCCTAGCATAAAAACTATCTTGCAAAGTAAAGCGGCGAAAATAATAAGATAAGCAATAAGAGAAGTCACTATAGCCGCTCTGCGAAAACCTGTAGTATAAAGCATCTCTAAGAAAAAATCGGAAAAAGCAATGCCTATTCCAAAATAAATAAACATAATTACAACATAAAATAAAACCATTATTTCCACCACGTTTCTAGTTTAAAATTTGTTTCACCAGTTTCTTTTTCAAAAAGTTTTTTTACAAGTTTTCCTAAATCTTTTTCTGTGCTTGCTTTGAGTGCTTCTGAATTGTGCAAAAATACTTTCATTACAGTTCCTGAGGACAAAACAAAGTCATACATTTGAGAAACTGAAATGGTATGTTCACATTTAGAACAAATTAGAGTAAGGGTGTTAATATACTCTGAACCGTAATCACAAGTAGGACATCCTCCATATCTTTCTTCGTCTGATTCAATATCACGTAAATAACCATCTTTTAATTTCAATAAATATTCCATAATTTTCCTCCTAAAATAAACTTACAATAGCTGTTATTGCTAATAATACAGCACCAATAGATGCACAATACATTGTAGTAAAAAGTAGAGCGAAAGCTATAAGCTTAGTAGCTGTTTTTTGAAACAATTTAAAACCTTTTATAATCAATCACCTCTATTTTTATATTGATTTCTCCACAATTTGCTATGAAATAAAGGTTTATTCGGACCTATATTAACAATAGCTCCAATAATAACCAACGGAAGCATAATTGGGAAAGCAAAAATAAATAAACACAACCAACCTAAACCTGATACAAAATCATCCGCTGAGTCTCTTTTCTGCGTTTGTTTCATAATATCAAATCCTTTCTAAATAAAAATCACCTTTTCTATGCTTTTATTATAACATGAAAAGGTGATTTTGTCAAGGTGTTATCCAACAAGTTTTTATATCTTTTATATCTAAGTCAAGTATAGCTTTTTTATTCATTTGATATGGGTGTAAAGGCTTCCTACTTGAAATAAATTTAGGTTTAAAATCAGTATAGCTAACTCTTATTTTTGGATAATTTATACTAATTACTTCTAAAGGCATATCAGGAGTAATTAAAACTGTGTAAGGGACTCTTGCATTAAATAAGACTACTGGGCATTGTGTAGTATCTTTTAAGTATACTGTGTCTCCTACTTTCATAATTATCTCCTTCTACGTTAGCTTTTCTAATTTCTGCAAAAATGGACAATTTAATAAGGGTTCTACAAAACTGAGTTTTTTTGCGTATTCAACTGCTTCATCAGCATTTCTAAAGGTTTTTATAATCTCTTTATCCTTGTTTAATACATGATATTTATAAACAGGATGGTATTGCCCTAAAAACTTTTCCCAATAAAAAACCTGTCTTACTATTGAATATGGAATTGCGTAAGAATCACAATAAACAATCTGAAATTTAAAATTTTCAATTATAAATTGTTCAAGCCATTTTTCAAATATATCTCCTAAAATCATTTCTGGTGGACAATTCTTTTTTAGAAAAATACGTTCTTCTGTCCTACCACATTTAGTACATACTACCTTGATTTTATACTCTTCTAATGTTTCTGTATATTGCATTTTTAAATATTTGCAACAATCATGGTCTAATAATTTACGCATTAAAAAATGATTGCAAGAATAGCAATAACGCCTAAAGGGATTAAAAATCTCCATAAGTTTACGCCATATTTTGCAATAAATCCTTCTCTAAATTCTTTGATATTATCAAGAGTATCTTCAAGGTCTTCTTTTATTTCTTGCAGTTTATCTTTAAATTCTGCTAATTCTTCATCAGTCATTTTTTTAATAACATCTCTAAGCTCTTTATGAGCTTTCTTTACATTTTGAATTTTTGTATCAAGCAATTCTTTATTAGTCATTTTAAATTCCTTTCCAACATACCTCTCTTGCAATTTCACTAAGAGGAATTACTCTATATCCCATTTCCTCTAGGGATACGTTAAAATGTCTGCAAACAGACTCTATTTTAGCTAAATTATGTAAATGCCCATGAACATTAACATCATAGTGATGAAAAATTTTAGGTTCATGGCTAAATATAAAATTTATCCCTTGATATTTTAAAGGGTATTCTTTGCAAATAATATCAAAATATTTTTGATATATTTTTTTGGAGAAAATATCGTGATTTCCTAATGTCAATATTTTCTTCCCTTTTAATTCTTTAAAGATTCTTAAATCTACTATTGACCAAGCAATATCTCCTAAGCAAATAACAGTATCTTCCTCTGCAACTAAATCATTCCAGTTAGTAATGATTTGCAATTCATAATCATCGGGTCTATTGCATAATTTTTTAATTTCTTGATGCCCAAAATGAGTATCAGCTATTACCCAAATCATTATTCTCTCCTTTGATTTTTCTTATGATTTAATATTGCTTTATTCCAACAAGACGTACAATCCTTATCTTCACAGCACTTTGAATTATTTTTCATTCCTAAAACTTTGGGACAAAAGTTTCTAGTAATATAATCAAAATTAAGTGCGGCATAATAAGACATATTATAATATTTTCTTGATTTAATAAATTCATCACAATAATAGTTTTTATTATCTAGATAAGTTCTTTTTATTGTTGTTACCATGTTTTTTACTCCCTTTCTTTTTGATTGTAATACTATTATACCACATTTTTTTCTTTTTGTCAAGTGTTTTTTAAAATTTTTAAAAAAAATATGCTTTAAGAAAGAAAGAAGCAAAGAAAGAAACAATATATAACTACGTTATATATTGTCTCTATATATATATATTTAATAATATTATATTATTATATTAATAATAATTATATAGGGTAGCACAAAAATGAAGATTTGTCAATAGATTTTTTAGAGAAATTTGTGAAATCTTTGTGAATTATTTTTAGTTAAATTTTTTGCAAAAAAGTGTTGACAAACGCTAAAAATTATGGTATAATGTTAATACATTTTGAAATGGGGTGTAAAAATGAAAGAAGAAGACATTGTAGATTTACCATTATATGATTTATTTAAATTTCTTGCGGCAAAAAATGCAGGAGAGGTTTTAATAATTAGAGGTATTTTTACAAAAGCACAAGATGCTATGTTATCTAGTGCCGATAAATTTTTAAAGAAACTTTCCGAGGAAAGCGAAAAAGAGAATTATGAAGTTAACTTATCAATGGCTATTCAATGCTATGCACAGGCATTGTTTATAGGCGAAAAAATAGAATTGTGTGATAAGGTAAGTTACGATTTAACACCAGAGTGCTTTAAAGGTGTTGACAATTAATTAAAAGTGTGGTATAATGTAATAAAAATTGCAAAGTTGGTGGTAGAATGAACAAAGAATTAGCTTTAGAACAAATTGATGCTTGTATCTTAATGCTTGAACAGATTAAGTCATCTATAACAGGCGAGGGCGGGGACACACCCAAGCAGTTTTGGATTGACTCTGATGGAGTTAAGCATTTTGAAAAAGACCCTTACATACTTGATGGAGATGTTTTTTGCTGTGGCGAGCGTTGTAGGGTAGATAACGATAAATATATCTGTCAAGTATGCGGGTCAAAATATAGATGTAAATAGAGGTGGTTTTATCAAGAAGCTAATAAGTGTTTTAGCAACACTACTTCTGATGCTCTTTTTGGTTCTGCCAACAGACAAATCAAATTCAACACCAAGAGTTGATGCTTCGGAAATAAAAGTAGAATATGAACTTAAACCGCCAAAAATTATTTCTTATGATATGGTAGCAACAGCTTACACAGCGGCAGAAGATGAATGTGGAAGACCTTCTTGGCACCCAGATTACGGCAGAACTGCTTCTGGTGAATTCGTAAGAGAGGGAATTATAGCCGCAGATACAAGCGTGTTGCCCATGCACAGCAGAGTTTATATTATTGCTGGTGAATACAGTGGTTACTACGAGGTTAAAGATACTGGTGGAGCTATTGTAGGCAATAGAATAGATATTTATTTTCCAACAAAAGCGCAGGCATATAAATTCGGCAGAAGAAATGTTACTGTGCAGTTGATAAAGGAGCAGTAAATGCAGAGATTTGAAAGAATTTACAAAGATGCAAAATTGCCGACAAGAAAGACGGCAAGAAGTGCTGGTTATGATATGTACTGTTATAGGGATACAGAAATTCCTCCTGTTTATTCTTTAAAAGATGGACAAGTAAGAATTTCTCTTACGCCTACTTTAGTGTCATTGGGAGTAAAAGCAAGGCTTGAATCAGATAAATTTTTACTTATGGCACCAAGAAGTTCTTTGTGCAAAAGAAACCTCGCATTAGGCAACACAGTAGGTGTTATAGATGCTGATTATTTTGGCAATAAAACAAATGATGGAGAGATTTTTGCGGCAGTCATAAATTTTGGAGATGAGCCTGTAGTATTAAAAGCAGGTGAAAGAATTGTTCAAGGAATTATTTCATCATATGATAAAGTAGATTATGATGATACAACAGATGAACGTGCTGGTGGTTTTGGTTCTACAGGAAATTAAAAATAATACTTGACAAAAGGAAAAAAGTGTGGTATAATATATACATAATAAAAAACAAAGGAGAATTCGAATGGATAAGATTAAGTATGTAGTAAACAAAGAAAAAGGAACAGTAACTGCTATTGCAACCAATTGTCGTGGAGATGTTGTACGTAAAGCTGATAGACTTGCAAAAGGTGCAGGTGCTTGGTATACTTTTAATGCTTCTGTAATTCCTGATACATTGAGTGCAACAACAAGAGTTCATGGAGCAGATGTGTTTGATGAAGAAAAAGGCAAAGCATTGGCTCGAAAAAAACTGCTTTTAAAATATCATAAAGAAAGCTTGAAATCATTGCATTCTTGCTTGCAGGCTCATGCAAGACTTATGTTATCTCTTGATACACTTTACAGTAAAGAATGCGAGAAGGTAGCAAGCTATAAACAAGAATGGGAAACTCTTAAAAAAGGGTGACTATAGATTAGGTTATTGCTTATCCTATGCTCCATAGACGTAGCTAGAGCAGAAAGCGAAAGGGCGAATTAACCAGCGATAAAGGTTACTACGAGATGAAGGTTATGCACTGACCTTATTCGATACCCTCCCGCCATCAGGGTGTTGATTTACAGTGCTTGAATCACTAAACAAAAAAACAGATGTGACCGCTACAGCTTACCAGGCTGGCGGTCTATGGAGGATTAGCCTAATGGTAAGGCATCAGTCTTGAAAACTGACGTGCGATTAAAGTCGTTTGTGGGTTCGAGTCCCATGTCCTCCTCCACATGAGTCAGTGCATTCTTGGGGTAAGGAAACGGTCTGCAAAACCGTTAAAATTCACGGTTCAACTCCGTGCTGACTCTCCAATAAAAAAAATAATGCTTGACAAACACGCAAAAATGTGATATAATATAGATATAGTGCGGTAATAGTTTAAGGGTAAAACTTTAGCCTTCCAAGCTAATGTTACGAGTTCGATTCTCGTTTACCGCTCCAATGGGCTGTTAGTTTAACGGTAGAACAGTGGTCTCCAAAACCATTAATGGGGGTTCGATTCCTTCACGGCTCGCCATACTTAGGTAGTTCAATGGTAGAATCCCGCTCTGTTAAAGCGGTAGTTGTTGGTTCGAGTCCAACCCTAAGTGCCAATGGAGGGTTAAGTCAACGGTAGACTAGGCAACTTATAATTGCTTAATATTGGTTCGATTCCAGTACCCTCAACCAATCTTTGTGTGGCGCAGTTTGGTAGCGCATTCGCTTTGGGAGCGAAGGGTCGCAGGTTCAAATCCTGCCACAAAGACCAAAGACTATAAAAGGATAGGGCACTCCCTAGCGCAAAGTGGAGGATGCGGATTTCCGCTGTCATAATGGCATCGTCTAAAAAAATCCTTTTAATTTGCCAGAGTAAAGCTAGCAAATGCTCTGGCATTAGATTAGATTGCGGGTGGGAGGCAAGGTGTTCTCGCAAGCCTCATAAGCTTGTTTAAGGCGGGTTCGATTCCCATACCCGCTCCCAAATAAAAAGTTTTAGCTTGGGCGTAAGCTCTGGGGCTACCGTAGATGGGGACATTTCCCCATCACTTAATGTGAATATAGCTCAGTTGGGAGAGCACCTGACTTTTAATCAGGGTGTCGGTGGTTCGATTCCTCCTATTCACACCAATTAATAATGCAGGGGTTGCATAGTTGGCGATTGCACCAGACTGTAAAGGAGTATATAAAACGTTTTGTGAGAATTGTAATAAAGAACATAACGGAAGTTATGGTTCTGGAAGATTTTGCTCTAAAGAGTGTGCTAAGTCTTTTTCTACCAAAAATAAAAGAAAATTAATAAACGAAAAGGTTAGTAATAGTTTAAAAGGGCGCATTATTTCAGATTTAACTAGGAAAAAAATATCAGAGGCTGGAAAAGGAAAAAGACACACAGAAGAGACTAAGGAAAAGATAAGAAAAAGTAAATTAGAATTCTACAAAGAAGAGGAAAACATTCTTAAAATATCTATAGCGCATCTTAGCCAAAAAGGTAAAAATATAAATTCTATTCTAGATGTTAGTTCTAGAACAGTAACTAAAATTTTAAAAAGGTTAAAAATTGGTTGTTCATTGTGTGGTTGGGACAAAGCTACTTGTGACCTTCATCATATTAAAGGTAGAAAGGTAGCTAATCCTAATGCTCACAGTAATTTGACTTACATCTGTCCGAATTGTCATAGATTAGTGCATGCAGGTTTGGTGGATTCAAAAGAGCTAGTAACACTAGAACAACATATAGGGGATAGGTGGAAAGAATACTATTTTGCGTAAGATACATCGTAGGTTCGACTCCTACTCTGGCATCCATATTGAAGCATAATACAAGGGTTAGTATGCTGTGCTGATAACGCAGAAATGATGGTTCAACTCCATCTGCTTCAACCATGTCCTATTACCCCAATCGGCAGAGGGAACGGACTTAAAATCCGTATAGTCTCAGTTCGAATCTGAGATAGGACACCAAAATGGCGTATTAGTCTAATGGCTAGGACACAACACTTTCAATGTTGGGATGGCGAGTTCAATTCTCCCATACGTCACCATACATGCCTTTAGCTTAGTTGGTTAAAGCGGCTGGTTGAAGCCCAGCAGAGTCCGTTCGATTCGGAGAGGCATACCATGCTAGTGTAGCTCAATAGGTAGAGCAACGGCTTTGTAAGCCGTGGGTTGCGGGTTCAATTCCTGCCACTAGCTCCATTTTAAAAATTGAATAGTTAGGGAAAGCCCTAGCTATTTTTGTTTATATGCAATAAACTTTATAAAAAACACTGTTACAACTGTAAAAAACAAAATAATTTATTTGCAAAGGAAGTGTTTGTTATAAGGAGTGTTCAAAGTGATTACTAAGGTGAAAAAGCGGGATGGAAGAATTGTAGATTATGATTCTTCTAAAATTGTTAATGCGATTCTAAAAGCTTTTAAAAGTTCAGGAATGTTAGAAGGAAAAGAAGTAAGGTTAGCAAACAAGATAGAATCTAAAATTAAAGAGACAGCAGAAAGTATTCCAGAAGTTGAATTTATTCAAGATATGATTGAAAAAGAGTTAATGGCATCAAATTTTAAAAATGTAGCGAAAGAGTTTATTTTATATAGGGAAAAAAGAAATAGAGAGCGGGAAAGAGATTCTGCGTTAAGAAAAGAAATATTAAGTAAAATAGAATGTACAAATGTGATGAATCAAAATGCAAATGTAGATGAAGAAAGTTTTGGTGGCAGAAAATTTGAAAGTGCCGCAGTAATACATAAAGATATTGCGTTAAATGATTTAATGTCAAGTGATGTAGCCAAAGCACATAAAGAGGCAAGAATCTATATTCACGATTTAGATAGCTATAGCGTTGGAATGCAAAATTGTTTATTTGCAGATTTAGTACCATTATTAACAAATGGATTTATTACAAGAAACGGCGATGTAAGAGGGGCAGGAAGTTTTAGCACAGCTTGTCAATTAGTGGCTGTAATATTTCAAGCACAGAGTCAGTGTCAGTTTGGTGGGATAGCTTCTGCACATATAGATAGAGATTTAGCACCATTTGTAAAAAAGAGTTTTGTAAAACATTTCAAAAATGGTATGAAATATGTAGAGCAAAAAGAAATAGATAAAGAATTGGAATATTTTTTAGGCTTTTTAAAAAACAATGAAGAGAATATACACATAGATAACGATGTTTTTAAGAAATATGAAAAGGCATATGAATACGCAAATGCTATGTTAGAGCTTGAAGGAAAACAGAGTACAGAAGCAATGTATCATAATTTAAACACCTTAGAGAGTCGCCCAGGTAGGAGAACTGCCTGTTAGAGATGGAAACACTTTAATGTAATCGGGCAAAATCGGTAAATTCTAAAAAATTGGAGAATATATGAAGAAATTAGATGTAGAAATAGAAAATGAAATTATTAAATATTATATTGAATATTTTTATAGCTGTCGTAAGATAAGTAAAGATTTAGGAATAAGTGGAGCTACTGTTTTAAATGTTTTAAAAAGAAATGGGATTCCTACGAGAACAAAGGGAGGAATTTATGAATTGCCTACTTCTTTATTGGTGCAAAAATATAGAGAAGGGGTTTCTATAATTCAGCTTTCTAAAGAATATCAAGTATGTGTTCAAACTATTGCAAATTATTTGGCAAAAGCGGAAATTAATTTAAATAACATATATTACAATAAGAAATTGGACAGAAACTATTTTGATAAAATAGACACATACGATAAGGCTTATTATTTAGGCTTTTTGATTTCTGATGGTAGCGTAGGCACTTCTACAAATAAAATTGATTTAACGTTAAAAAAATCAGATAGTTATATTTTAGACGTTTTAAGTTCTAAAATTAATAATACTAATCCTATATATTTTTCTAAAAGAGGAGAGGCTTCTTTAACTTTTAAGTCTAAAGAAATAAAAAATGCTTTAGCAAAATATGGAGTAATTCCTAATAAAACGTTTAAAACTTATTTACCTGAACTTGAAATGTCTTTAATGCCACATTTAATTCGAGGTTTAATAGATGGAGATGGTTGGGTATCATTTAAATCTCACGCTATTGGTTTTTGTGGCTCTGTTGAGCTAGTAGGACAAGTTAGAGATTTTTTAGTAAAAATTCTAGGCGTTTTTCCTGTAAAAATTATTGAACATTCAAGTATTTGTCAAGTTAATTGGGCATCAAAAAATGATATTATAAAAATAGGAAATTATATTTATAAAGATAAACAAGATTGTTTTCTACATAGGAAATTCAATAATTTTATGAAAATACCGAGATAACTTAATATGTAATAGTATTAAGTATTGTAGAGCGTAGCGATTGAACCTCTAAGAGAATATAATATCGCCAAGAGTGTCCGATACCCTAACAAGTTAGGTTGAGGGTAAAAATGTACGCCGAACTTATGGGAAACCATAAGAACTATGAGATAAAAAGCTTGTAGGATAACAAATTGAGTCAATTACCTTTTACTTCAATTAACTATGGTTTAGATATAACGCCAGAAGGAAGATTAGTAACAAAATGGTTATTAAATGCTTCTATTGAGGGAATAGGCAAAAATCATTTAACCCCAATTTTTCCAATAAGTATTTTTCAATACAAAAAAGGGGTTAATGATAAAGAGGGAACTCCTAATTATGATTTAAAAAAATTAGCCATAAAGAGTTTAAGCAAAAGGATATATCCAAACGTTGTAAATTGCGATTGGAGTAAAAATCCTGCTTCAAACATTGATGAAGAAATGGCTACAATGGGTAAGTGGAACTTAGCCCATTTAAAACCCTTTGAACGCCGTCAGGCGGTGTGACCAGTAGGTTGCTAACGGTTAGGACTCTTTGAGTTGAGACCGTGCTAAGGTTCATATATTGTGATGAACAAAGTGTATCGACTAGCCGTGATGAGTGTAGCGGCGTAGGGACGGAGATAGACACCGTATCCGAAGCGGAGGGCTGTTTTTAAACAGATAATATAGTCAGTACCACTAGCGATAGTGGAGAATACGTGTAGAACCCTGATAGGTAAAGATAGACATGGAATGGGGTATAAGAAAGACGGTAGAGGTAATGCTTGCCCTGTAACTATTAATTTACCTAGAATTGGAATAAAACATGGCATTTGCTTAGGCAAACCATTAGATTTAGAAGGATTTTGGAAAGAGCTTGATGAAGTATTAGATTTAACAGAAAAGAGCTTAATAGAGAGATTCTTTTATATGTGTAAGCAGAGTGTAAAAGCCGCTCCGTTTATGTATAACAATAATATTGTTGCTGATGCAAAATTGGCAAGAGAAAAAGGCATTTATGAAACATTAAAGCATTTTACATTAGGATTTGGATATATTGGTATTGCTGAAATGTGTCAAGCACTGTTTGGTGCAGACCATTATGAGTCTAAAGAGAGTTTGGATTTTGCTTTGAAAGTTGTTGAGCATATTTATCAAAGAACGGTTGAAGCAAGTGAAAAGCATAATTTGAATTTCTCTTGTTATGCTACTCCTGCTGAAACATTGGCATATAAATATGCTTTGGCTTTAAAGAAAGAGTTTGGAGTAATACCTAATGTTACAGATAGGGAATATATAACTAATTCACATCATGTTCCAGTTTGGCAACAAGCATCTATTTTTGAAAAATTAGATATTGAAGCTAAATTCTGTAAATACCCCACGGCAGGCTGTATTACTTATATTGAGTTTGAAGCAGATGCAATGAAAAATGAACAAGCGGTAGAGGATATTATGGATTACGCAATGTCTATAGATGTTCCCTATTTAGCTTATAATTTTCCTATTGATGTTTGCCATGATTGCGGATTACAGAGTGATATCCCAAGTGTTTGCCCGAATTGCGGAAGCAATAATATTTTACGTTTAAGAAGGGTTACAGGTTATTGAATAGCCGTATTTACAAGAAATTGTAAATATAATTATTGGGCAAAATCGGTGAACCCTAAAATTTTTACTTGACAATACTTAAGAAATGTGATAAGTTTAAAAAAATTAAGGGAATACCGAGGTAAGTTATTAGATAGCGAAAGGCTGATAGCTACTGTAGAGCGTAGCAGGTGAATAAATATAATCCTGCCAAGAGTGTCCGATACCCTAACAAGTAAAGTTGAGGGTAAAAATGTACGCCGAACTTATGGGAAACCGTAAGAAGTTAGGATAAAAAGCCTAGCGATAACATAATTGTATTTAACAGTTGATTATAGAAATTTTAATAAAGGCAAACAAAAAGAGTGTGAAGATAGGGTTAAACATACTAAATATACAAAGTTAAGATATGATGCTTATGATGATTTAAAAATTAAACAAACAAAATAATTATTAGGTGGTATTAAAATGTCAAAAAAAGTTATTTTAATAAGTGGGAAAGCCAGAAGTGGAAAAGATACTTTAGCAAAAGTATTGGGGGATTATTTAAAAGAACAGGGCAAAGATGTATTAATTACTCATTATGCTGATAGCTTGAAGTATATTTGCGAAACAGTTTTTAAATGGGATGGTAAAAAAGATGAAAAAGGTCGGCAATTATTAATAGATATTGGTGAATCTGTAAGAAAATATAATCAAAATTATTGGGTAGATTGCTTAAAGTCTGCAATAAAAGGAGTAGAGAGAGATAGTCCAAGTCTTTCTTCTAATTCTGTTTATATTGTTGCTGATTGTCGCTACGAAAATGAAATAATGGAAATGAAAGAATTTTCTCCTTTGGTTATCAGGGTGGAGAGAGAGCATCAATTATTTAGAAATGGGCTCACTTTACAGCAATCTTTAAGTAAGAGCGAGACAGAATTAGATAGTTTTTCATCTTTTGATATAACTGTTCATAATGATTTTAAAACTGTAGAAGAGTATAAAAAGTATGTTCAAGAAGTTCTTGCAAAAGAGGTGTTGAAATGGTTGATGTAACTCCTCAGACTTGTAAAGTAGGAACATTCAAAGAGCTTGAAAGCACAGAAGGTTTTTATATAGCACAAGAGAAGTTAGATGGGCATAGAGCGTGTATGCACATAGGGACAGAGTTTAATAGAATAATGTTGCGTGGCTTTTCTAAGAAGACAGGACAAAGAGACGAAGCAACAGATAAATTGCCACATTTAAGAGACTTTGATTTGCATACACTGACAGGAACAGTTTTAGATGGTGAGTTAGTTTTTGGAGATGATTCCCACTTCTTTGAAGTACAGAGAGTTATAGGAGCAACACCTGAAAATGCTATAGCATTTCAAGAAGAAAATGGTTATTTAACTTATAAAGTATTTGACATTATTTATTACAATGGGAAAGAGGTAAAAAGCTTACCGCTTATTGAGCGTTTAAAACTCTTGGACAATATTAGATATATGTTTAGTGAGTATATCAAAATAGTTCCAATTTATTTTATAGAGAACTGTAAAACGCAAGGTGCAATTTTTGAGTTGACCCAAGATATTAGAAAACCTACTAAATCTTTCGCAGACCTTTTAACGTTCTTTTGGTCTTGCGGGAAAGAGGGGCTAGTATTAAAAGATATTTTTGCTCCTTATGTAGAAAAAAGGAGTGGTAACTTTTTGAAGTATAAGAGCACGAAAACAGCAGATTTAGTTATTATGGGATTTGAACCACCTTCAAGTCTTTACAGTGGTAAATTAAGTGATGAAGAATTACTATTAAAGTGGAAATATTGGGAAACAACTAGTTTTGGAACGAGAGTTCCAGTAACAAAATCGTATTATAATAAGTGGGTAGGTGGAGTAACCTGTGGAGCTTATAAAGATGGTAAGTTAGTTTATGTTTGTACTGCAAGTAATTTATCAGATGAATTAAAGGCAGAAATAAAAGAGAATGGAAAAGATTCATACGTAGGTAAAGTTGTGGAAATACAGTATCAGAATTCTTTGATAAGCAAAGATGGTAGAGTAGTTACTTTAATTAACCCAAGATTCATTAGATTTAGAGAAGATAAACCCGCCAAAGAATGTTTGCAAGGAGATATAACTTGAAGCGTAAAGAAGATATAATATTTGAGGATTTACGAAAACATATCGTAACCTTTAGAACAGATGAAGAAGTGGCTTATTTTACAAATCTTTCTGATATTCATTGGGGATTATGTAACAGAGAGTTGTTTATAGAAACATTTAATTATCTGATGTCAATTCCTAATATGTATGTTGGTATAGGTGGAGATGCGGGTAATGGTGCAACAAAGCTTTCTAAATCTGATGTAACAGAAGAATGGTCAATAGGAGATAGACAGGTATATGAATTAGCGGAAATAATGAAGCCATATGCTGATAGGATTTTATACATTATAGACGGTAATCATTGGGCGGGAAGAAGAAAGCATGATTCATATTTTACTCCTGAGCTTATGTTAGCAACATTGATAGGCAAGCCAGAAATTTATATGGCAGAATTTTGTTTTCTTTATTTTAATGTTGGCAGTAATTGTTACATTCATTTTGTTCAACATCAAGCACCAAAACGAGATGGTGTTTGGGATTGGATAAACGCTACTGTTATATGGCGAGAACATCATCATCAGCGGTATAAAAAAGAGCGAGTAGTAATAGAGCACAATAAGTTCACAAAAGAGCCTAGACCAGAGATTACATATGAGGTTTGGGGGGGAACTTTCCAAGTATATCCATCATATGCTAAAACAAAAGGATATAGAGTTGGGATTCCTGGCTGTTATGTTGCAGAGATGCGTGGAGAGCGGAAAAAGAAAATATTTTTATGGACAGATGATGAATTTATTCATTTAATGTCAAAAAAAGAATAAAAAATTAAAATATTTTTAAAAAATCTATTGACAAATCTATAAATTTATGGTATAATAAGAACACAATGAAAAGAGTGATGAAATAGTATGAAACGCATTTCAAAGCGTGAATATGATAAGTTACAGCAAAAAGAACGTGAAACAGGCAAACGATTAACTTTTAGAAGCAAAAATGGATATTGGATTATAGGGAGACATTAACCTATATATTATAATAAACCTAGTATTCTTTACTAGGTTTATTTATTTTTAGATAGAGGTATTTATGGCACAAGATATGTTTTCGACTACAGAATTAGTTAATAAAATTTTTGATTTTTGCTATCTTTTGTCAGGCAAAGAAATGTTTTCGTATCAAGCACATTTTAGTAAGAGAATTATAAGAGCAGTAATAGAAAATGATTCTGAAACCTTAACAGCTTTAATGTCTCGTCAGAGTGGAAAAAGCTTTACAGTTAGTAATACTGTTGCGGGTTTAATTATTTTTCTTCCTATCTTGGCAAATATGCCAATGTTTTCTGATGATAAAAGATTTAGGTTATTTAAAGATGGTGTAATGGTAGGAATCTTTGCTCCAACAAAAGCGCAATCACAAATTATATTTGAAAACATAAAAGATTGTGTTTCTTGTTCTTCCGCATTAGAGGTATTAACAAATCCAGATTTTAATGTAAGATTCGGAACATTTAATGGCGAAAAGATAACATTAGAGTTTAATAATTTAAATATAAAATCTACTGTTACTTGTAAAAGTGCAAGTGAAGGTTCAAATATAGAGGGTGGTTCATATCATATTTTAATATGTGATGAGGCACAGGATATCAGTAATTTTAAATTTAAAAAATCTATTTTCCCAACAGTTTCGTTTTATAATGGAACAAAGATTTTAATTGGAACACCAAATATCAATAAGAACTTTTTTTATGATACTATTCAATTAAATAAAAAGCGGTGGGAAAATGAGGAAATAAGATTAAAGAGTCATTTTGAATTTGATTGCGATGTGGTAGTAAAAGCTAATCCGCATTATGCTAAGACTTTAGAATCAGCTAAGATGGTTTTAGGGGAAAATAGCGAAGAATATCAAATGAGTTATAAATTAAAGTGGATGTTCCAATATGGAATGTTTATTGATGCTAATAAGTTCACAGAAGAACCAATAGCAATGAAAAATAAAGATAGAGAATACGTATGTTATGATACTCAGTGCATAGTAGGAATTGATATAGGTAAGTCACAGGATAGTACAGTAGTAACTGTAGGACTTCCAGATTATACAAATCCTATAATTGTAGAACAGGCAACAGAAGCAGGAGTTCCTGACTATGTTTTATATGATGTGAGAATTTTAGACTGGTTAGAAATAGTTGGTGACAACTATGAAGAGCAGTATTATAAGATAATGGATTTCTTAAAGAATTTTACAGTTAAAGGTATTGTAGTAGATGGAACAGGGGTAGGTGCACCTGTTGTTGACAGGCTTGCGGCTAATCTAAAATGCCCTGTTGTACCTTTTGTATTTACTGTTCCTTCAAAATCTGCGTTAATGAAATACTTTGATGCTTATTTAAAAGCTAATTGTTTTCATTATCCTGCTTCTCCTAAAACTGCTGAAACAATAGAATTTAAAAAATTTCAAGAACAGTTTTTGGAGTTACAAAAAGAGTATCAGAATAATCATTTAGTTGTAAGACATCCTAAAGAAAGAAATAAACATGATGATTACCCCTTTAGTGCCGCTTTAATGGTGTGGGGATTAAAAACGGAAATGGGAGCACCAGAATTGGTTACAGAAAATGAGTTCTTTAAGACAAATTCTAGTAGCTATCATTTCACAAATAGATTAAATCAAAGATTAAGAAGAAGGTGGTGATGGTTTGGATTTGGTATCAGGTTATCGTTCACTTTTAACAAAAATGGTAGAACCGTTTGTTAAGTTGAATGATAAAACTTCTTACTTAGGAGAGGCAGACCTTGCAAGGCTTGCTGAATATGAGAGGTTTTGGAATTTCTTTTTAGGGTATCATTTTGATTACATCGCTACTAATGAAGACTCACCACAAACTACTCAAAATTGGTGTAGACGTTTTGTAAATAAATATGTTAGCACTGAATTTAATGGTGGTTTTACTTTTAAATTTGATAAAGAGTTTGAAAAAGATATACAAAGTTTTGTAAATGGAGTATGGGACGACAATAATGGTTCAGAGTTAATGATGAATGTTGGGCAGTGTAAATCTGTTACAGGAGATGCGTATATTCACGTTCATTATGAAAGTCCTAGTGAAATTGATGACCCTTTCGGAATGTACCCTAAAGGTAGAATACGATTATTTAGTATTCCTTCAAGTATTGTTTTTCCAAAATATAAAGATGGTTATAATGGTTCTCCTGATGCTTTAGAGTCTGTATCTATTATTTATAATGTTGAAAGAGAGCCTGCTTTATTTGCGGGTAAAAAAACAGTTACAATTAAATATATTTATACTAAAGATGAGGTAAGAAAACAAGAAGATGGAAAAGATGATGTGGTTATTCCTAACCCATATGGGATTATTCCAATCGTACATTTTAGAAATTTACCCTTGTCTGGCTCTAATTTTGGTCTATCTGACTTAGAAGATATTATACCATTAAATTTAGAGTTAAACGCTAAATGTTCTGATGTTTCCGAAATATTAACTTATCATGCCGCACCAACAACAATTATTACTGGTGCAAGAATAGCTAATCTTGAAAGAGGCGCAAATAATGTTTGGGGTGGATTGCCTAAAGATGCTAAAGTGTTCAACTTAGAATTGCAAGGTGATTTAGGAGCGAGTATCAATTATATTGGCAACACTAAAACTAATATGTTTGAGATTGCTAATATGCCAAAATTAGCTATAGGTGGAGAAGCACCTCCTGCAAATTTAAGTGGAACAGCTTTTCAAATAGCTTTCATGCCTTTAATAGATTTAATAAAAACAAAACAAGTAATGACAGGGGCTTCTGTTCAACTTGTAAATAAAATTATTTTATTAATTGGTTTAAAAGAAGCTATGATTTCTGTTAAGGAATCAGATAGATTTAAATTATTTACTCATAGAGTTGTTTTTGGGGATATTTTACCTCGTGATATGGTTCAAGAGTTAAGTCAGATTCAGCAAGAAATGAAAGCTGGATTAGAAAGCAGAGAAAATGCTTTAGAAAGACTTAAAAAAGATTCTCCACAAGCATTGTTAAAAGAGATTGACAAAGATAGTAAGGAAAATCCATTATATTATGGTATTGCTCCTTTAAGTATGCCAGCAGGAAACAGATTAGTAAATCCTTCTGATGGTTCAGTAATGTTAGAACCAGAGAAGGAAGAAATTCCAGTAGAAAATAATGCTAATCCTCAAATGGATTTTAAAAATAAGGTTGGAACTAATAGAGATGGTGAAGAAAAAAAACTCTTTACTGGATTAGAGAAAACCTAACCTTCAAAAAAGGTATAATATAGATACTTTATAAAAGAAGGAGGTGGTAGAGTGTCAGCGGAGAAATATATGAAACCATCAAATGCTAATACAAATATTACCCCAGCAGTAAAGTTGCAGGTTGATAAAAAACCTGCTAACAGGATGCCTACCAATGGTACAAAGGTTTCAATGAAACCACAAGGTAAGTAATTGTTATTTATTAGGAGGAAGAATTAATGTCAGAAGAAGAAAAGGGTACACAAGTGACTGGTCAAGAACCTGCACCAGCGCAGAACACACAAACACAAGTAGATATAGATGCGTTATTGTCCAAAGCGAGGGAGCAGGAAAAAGCAAAACTGTATCCTGAGATTGAGAAATTAAAAGGTGAGCTAAAAATTAAAAGTGAAAAGCTTAATGCTGAGATTTTAAAATCCAATGGACTTGAAGATACTGTAGCAGAAAGAGATAAAGAGATAACACGGCTTAAAGACTTGATTGAAAAAGCAAAACAGGAGGGACAATCTTTGGGTAAAGAAGAATTGGAAGCTCTCACAAAAGAGCGGGATGAATTAAAAGCAGAGGTAGAAAAAGCTAGAGCTGAATTTGAAGCTTACAAACAATCACAAGAAGTGGAAGCATATAAAGCTTCTAAATTAAGTGATATTGACGAAGATTTCAAAGACTTAGTAATAGGTTCTACTAAGGAAGAAATTGATAGTACATATGCAAAAGCAAAAGCTTTGCAAGATAAAGTCAAAGAGAAATATAAACCAAATCTGGGATTACCGACACCAGATATGAATAATATCTTTGAATCAAAAAATAAAGATGCTTTAGCATCTGTCAGAGACATGGATAATCAAACTTACGAAGCTTTGCGAAAAGTAATGTTTGGAGATTCAGGAAATCGTAAATTTTAATAGGAGTGATTTTTTAAATGTCTGAAAACCAAACACCAAAATTCCCAACAGCGAATGATATTAATACAATTATTCGTGAGGGTGGTACTGAATTAGCCGCAGGTAATGCGATTCGCTTAATTAACGAATTAAAACCTGTGTATTCTAAAGAATTAGACTATCAAGCTGAACCAGTTATGAGATTTTATCAGTTTGCGGCTGTAAAAACTGAGTTAATGACTCAACCTGGCAATACTATAAAAATGTTGACTTACAAAAACTTAGAGTTGCCGTCAGAATTGCTTGAAGGTGAGAGAATTAAATCTCAAACTTTAAGCTCTACAATGAAAGAAATTGTTGTTACAGAGCATGGTACTGCAACAGCAATTACTTCATTATCTTTACAGTTCTCTTTTGTTGACCAGATGGCTAACAGCTTAAAATTGCTGGGCAGAAACATTGGACATACAATCGAATGTGAATTGAGAGATACCGCTTGTACAGGTGACGTAGGCACCTCTAAAATTTTTGGTCGTAAAAAAGATGCGGCTAAAATTTCAGCAAGAAATGAAATTGCCGCTGGTGCAAATGAATTATCAGTAGCAACTATTAAAGATGCCGTTGAAATTTTGTCAACCAATAATGCACCAAAAATCGGTGGTAATTATTATATTTGCTTTGTACATCCTTATTGTGGGGACTTGGCGGCGTAAGTCGTCTTGAAAAATAACGTGAAAACATGGAAGCCTAAGTCAGAGTTGTTCACTGATAAGGTAATCATGTGAGAAGGCAGGATACATTAATGAATAGCTTACAGCAAGAAATTTTAATAGGAAAATTGTTGGGAGATGGAAGCATCTCTAAAGTATCAGAAAAAACAGCAAGATTTAATATAGGTCAGTCTATAAAACAAGAAGATTATGTCAATCACCTTTATGGCATATTTAAAGATATGTGTGGTACTCCACCGAGAAAACAGAAAAGTGGAGAATATACTACAGTTTATTTTAACTCATTGTCTTCTTTTGAATTAATGGACATTTATAAGCTATTTGTAAATGACGGTATAAAAGGAGTTCCTCAAAATATTGAAGAATTACTGACAGTAAGAGGGTTAGCTTATTGGTTTATGGATGATGGGACAAGTTCCTATGTTTCCATAACAAAAAGATTAAAAACCAGAAATGCTTTTGCAATGTTTTGTACTGATGCGTTTAACGATAAAGATATAGATTTATTGAGAAATGCTTTGTTCAAAAACTTCGGAATCAAAAGTAGTGTGGCTAGTCCAAAATCAAGAAAAGGAAAAAGAATTTATATTGGAACAGATGAGACCCAGAAACTCTTTGATTTAATTGAGCCTTTTATAATCGACAGTATGTCATATAAAATAAAAAGACCTTACATACTGTAAAATATCTGTGCCCTTGCAACGACTATGGACGTTACTTCCTTGAAAAGAGGAAGATGAGATAGTCTGGACTTATAGGAAACTATAAGAGGGGATTCCGTTAGGGAGTTGTACGCCCTACATTGAAGTGTTTCCCCCGCCAAGAAATTGGTCATAAAAGTAACAGATAGCATCAATCAAGAACATTGCGGGATGACCCAGCTTGGATGAAGACAGCGGCGTAAGCCGATAGCATTAGTCCACTTGTGCAGAAATGCACTCGATTAAACTTCGTGAAAACATGGAACTCCTAAACCGAAAGGCATGGCAATCATGTGAGAAGGTTATGTGAAAATCTATTTTAAAAGGAGTAACGAAAGTGAAACAAGTAATTAAAGATTATCCAAATTATTTGATAACTACATCTGGAAAAGTTCTTTCCGCTTATAAAGGGGGAGAAGAGCTAGTTCCTAGAGTTGGAACTAGAGGATACGCTTATGTAAATCTTTATAACGAAAAAGGCAGAAAAACAAAAAAGATACATAGACTTGTAGCTGAAACGTTTATACCTAACCCAGAAAATAAGCCTATGGTAAATCATAAAGACGGAAACAAGTTAAATAATCATGTAGAGAATTTAGAATGGGTAACACCCTCTGAAAATGCTCAACATGCTGTTGATAATGGGTTGCTGTCTTTTGATACAGAAGCACATAAAAGAGCTTCTCGTGAAAATGGCAAAATGTTTGGTGGAAGGTGTGGCAGAAAGATTTTCGCCATGAATGTTATAAATGGATATATAAAAACTTTTAAGAGCGTGTCAGAAGCTGTGAAATATTTAAATGTGACAGAAAACTCATTAAGAACAGCTCTTAAAAAAAGTAAGTGTATAAATGGTTATCATGTTTGGTATACAGATACCCTTGCAACGACTATGGACGAAGAGCCCAAAATAGGGTTATGAGATAGTCTAACCTTGTGGGAAACCACAAGAGGGTTACTCAGGTGTAAAGACACCTTAAAGAAGTAGTAGCCCCGCCAAGAAATTGGTCAGTACCCTTAACGTAGTGGGGGAAAGTAATAGGAACTGTAATGCAAGTAACTACGGCGCACCAGAACAGTTATTTAGCGGTAGATTTTGCCGCTGTGCTTGAATAAAAACAAGTACAAAGAACTCTGCTAAACGGTTGGCTTTAAAAAGCCTATGAATTATCTTGACAATCAGGAAACAATATGGTATAATGTTAAGCTAATAAGTGAACCCCAATGGGGCAATACCGTACTAAAGAAGTCATTTATATGAGATATAAATTGACTGAAAAAGTCTAACGACTATACACAGAGTACCTTGAATGTTTAACATGGGTAAAGAGATAGTCTGACCACATAGGTAACTATGTGAGGGGTAGTCAAGTGTAAAGACACTTATAGAAGCACGCCCCCGCTTACTTTTGTAAGTAAAATGGGTATTTACCGCCCATAGTAACAATTTGGAAATCGGTAGAATAGACGATGTTCGTTTCATAGAGACATCTATGATGCCTAATGGAGCAGCACCTGTTGGCGATAAGGTCGCTGGCTATAAAGCTGATTTAAAAGGTGCTGGTAAAGACAGCATTGACGTATATCAAGCTGTTTTATTTGGCGAAGATTACTATGCTATGGCAGTAGCTTTACCGCCTGAAATCAGAACAGATACTCCACAAGATTTCCAACGTGAGTTAAAACTCGGTTGGTATGGAATTTGGGGCACTAAATCCTTGAATCCTACTCATGGCGTTATCATTGAAACTGCTTAATAAATGAGCAGGGAGGGGATTTAAATGGCTGAAAAATTAACGGATACTGATGTATTCTATATGGAGCAAGCCCCAGAAGTTATTGCTAATAAAACAGGAGCTAATGTTAATGATGTATTTTTTGCAGAACAAGCTCCTAGTAAGCTAGCAAAAACTCTTGAAGTCTCAGAGGATTCTGTATTTCATTATAAGCAAGCTCCAAATTTGCTTGCTAATGAATATGTTGGCGAGGAACCTCCCGCACCAGTTACACTTGTAAGTATTGCGGTAACAACACCGCCTACAAAAATAACATATGCAATAGGTGATGAATTAGATATCACTGGTATGGTTGTAACTGGAACTTACAGCGATTCTAGCACTAAAGTTGAAACTGTGACAACAGATAATGTTACAGGCTTTGATAGTGCAGAAGCTGGCGAAAAAGTTTGTACTGTAACTGTAAGTGGCAAAACTGCTACATTCACTGTTACAGTACAGGCTGGATAAGAACCTTTTAAGGGAAGGGGTAATTCCCTTCCCTATTTTTATAATATATGGAGGATTTAAAATTGGCTAGAAATCAAACACCAGAAACGAAAGAAGCAGTTGTAGATTTAGATGTTTTAGAGGTCAAAGAAATAAAGTCCGTTCCTAAAACAGTAGAAGTTCGGGCTAAAATTGATATAGAATTTTATTTTGGTGATGCTTGGGTTTACATGAAAAAAGGTCAAACTTACAAAGTATCACAGGAGTTAAAGAATTATTTAGCTGAGAGAAACGCTCTAGACGTTTTATAAGGGAGGGGTAATATGGATACAACAAAAGATTTGTTAGTATCTTATTTAATAGATAGCTTAATGTTATCTGCACCTCTTATTAGTCAAGACCCTGCTTTTGCTCAATTACAGGAAGATATTCCTAAAATAGTTGAACAAAGCGCAAAAAGGCTTGGCAAGACAGTAGAAGAAATAATACCTGATGAAGAATATATTGTTATTTTATATGCTAAACTTGAAATTTTTCAAAGATTAGCTTTAGCAGTAGCACCTGAATTTGATGTGACGGTAGAGCAAGCCTCCTTCAAAAAAGGTAATAGGTTCTTTCATTATACTGCTTTAGCACAAGAAGTACAGACAGAGCTTGAAACTAACGCTAGTATTTATACTGTGATAGTAAAGCCTGTAACAGTTGCGACAAAAGATGGAACTATAAGAAATTATAATCTTTCCAGAGAGCAAACTGTTAAATTATCAATAGATTCAGTTGGCACAAACAGTATTGAGTTATCATGGAATAAATTTGATTTATCCTACGGTGAATTTAGAAGATACGCATTGTATTATGGTTTAGAGCCAATGTATGATGAATATGCAGATACTGTTTTAGATATTTCTAAAGCTTTAACAACACAGATGTTTTATGACATAAATAGAATTAAGTACAGATTAAATAATTTATCTGCAAATACAACGTACTATATAGTTCTGGTTTTTGAAGGAAGAAACGGAGCAAAGTCATTAGTTTCACAAGAGGTAATGACAAATGAATGATAAAGAATGGGTTGAAAGTTCTTTGCACGAAGTATACCAAATAATGGGTGTATTAAATATGTCTTATGAATACATTCCACTTTTAGAGGAGCGGTATACTGATGAAGGGTTAATGGTATTGGATTATGACTACGAAAATCGTATCCCAATAACTGCCGCAATGAATACTGATAAAGAGGGTGACCCAGATTTAGATTACGAACGCAAGGATTTAAAAAACACTCGTGAGAATGTTACAATTCAATTCACTCGTAGCAGTATTCTTCCACATACAGTAAAAGCCAGAGATGCAATAGATGTGACTATTGGCGATAGCACTGAAAGATATATTATACTTGGAAATGATAATGGAATCGTTTTAAGTGGTATTTATTACAGTGTGAGAGCTACCGCAGTGTCTGGTGCTCTTCAAGATTATGAGGTGCTTAACAATGGGATTGAAGCTACGTTTTAATGCCAAAGGTAAGAGCAGTAAAAATCTTGATGGGTTTACAGAAGTATTACAACAGTACAGTATAAAGATGTCTTTATATGGTGCTTCTGGGGTAAAAAAAGCGGCAGATATGCTTTTAAAATGGTCACAAGAGCTAGTACCAGTAGACACAGGTGAATTAAAGCGGTCTGGAAAAGTTGTTAAAATAACAGATAGCGCAAGTAGTGCAAGAATGGTTTATCAAGTACAATATGAGGCATTAGCTCCGTGGGGGAATAGTAGCACAGGAACTTTTAATTATGCTTGGATACAGCATGAAGATTTAACCTTGCGACATCCAAACGGAGGACAAGCCAAATATTTGGAATTCCCATATAGGTCTAATAAACAGTTATTAATGAGCATTATTAAAGAAGCTACAAAGAAAGGAATGGAAGCACGATGACATTTGCTACGAGTGTTGCAAAATATTTAGAGAGCTTAGATTATGGAAAAGTCGGTAAAGATATTTTCATAAACAACATTCCTTTAACTAATTCTAACAAAGCTTTAAATATTGCTGTTTATGATACTCCTTCTTATGCTATTGTTGGTAGAGCAAGGAATAGTGTTGATTTTACTTGTCAGATTAGAGTGAGAGCTTCAAAAGCTGAACAAGTGTTAAGCTGTATTAACAGCATATATAAATTACTGAATACTGGGATAATGGTTGACCCAGAAGGTAAAAAATTTCATGTAAAGCAAGTTAATCCACCACAATTTTTAACTTATGATGAAAGCAATAGGGTAAATTGGGTGTTAAATATAACTGCTTTGAGTGGAACTTATTAGAAAGGACGAATGATTAATGGCTATGGATATTACCGCCTTACGTCTTATGGAGTTAAAAGATGTAAAGGTTTCAAGAATGATTTCTGATTCCGCTGATGCAGAGCCAACTTATGATAATCCTGTAGATTTAGCTGGTGCGTTATCATTCCAAGTATCCCCTGAATTAGAGAATAAGATTCTGTATGGTGATTCAACTATTATGGATTCATATTCTCGTACTACTAGCATTAACTTTACAGTTACGAATTCTGTTGTAAGTTTATCGGGATTAGAAGTTATTATGGGTGGTCAAATCATAAGAGCAGGTGCTGAGGAAGCTGAAACTGTTATTTATGAGTTGACTGCTAAAAATGCTACACCACCTTACTTTAAAATTGAAGGTAAGTGGGATTATGCAGGTGAAACTATTGGAGATGCCCACATTGTACTTTATAAGTGTCGTGTAAGCGAACCACCAGATTTCACAGTAAATGATTCTAGTGGAGATTTTGGTGATTGTTCTTTTACAGGAACAGCAATGCCTACTCGTAAAAGTGGACATTGGTGGCAGTTAATTCTTAATAAAGAGGAAAAAGAAATTGAAATCCCAAGTGAATTAACAAGCATTTCTGTAAAAACTCCTCCAACAAAAACAACTTATTCTATTGGAGAAACTTTGAAATTAGATGGATTAGTAGTTGAAGGAACTTATGAAGATGAGACAAAAAGAAATTTAACAATCACAATGGCAAACATTAGTGGTTTTAATAGTTCTTCTGCCACCGCAAATCAAACAGTAACTATTACTGTTGGAAAATTAACAACAACTTTTAAAGTCACAATTAGGGCTTAATCAAGAGGGGAAATCTCCCCTCTTTTTTAATTTTTTTTAAAAAATCTATTGACAATTTAGAAGAAATGTGTTATAATATAGTAGTAAAAATGAATAGTGAGGTAAAATAATGTCTAAACAATTACAAATATTAAAACCTAAAGCATATGAATTTCTTTTAGGAGATAAACAAGTAGCATTATCTTATGATTTAAATGCTTTTGCTCTTTTAGAAGAAGAATATGGTTCTATTGAAGAAGCTTTTGCAAGAATGCAAGGAGCAGAAGGCAAGGGCGTAAAAATAAAAGATACTCTTAATTTTTTAAGAGCAGGATTAATTTCAAGTTGTCCTGATATTACAAATGAAGAAATTGGGGCTTGTTTAAATGCCTCTAATGTTCCTGTATTAATGGAGTATATTTCTGGCGCAGTACAATCTTCTTTACCTTCACAAGATGAAGTAGAAGCTACACCAGAAGCAAAAAACTAAAAACATCTCTCTCCAAAGATAGCGGGGAAGAAGAGGGATGGGATTGGGTAGCATACTATTATTTTTCCAAAAGAATATTACATTTTAGTGATTATGAATTTTGGAGTAGCACTCCTCGCAAGATATTCGGATTATTGGAATATCATATAAAATATGAAAAAAGCAGAACAGAAATTCCAGAAAATGTGCAACAGGGTATTGGAAAAGGTTCCAAAATTCCTAAAATAAACAATAACACAGTAAAAAAAATGGGAATAGAAGACTTTGTAAAAATGGGTGGAGGAGTTATTAAAAAATAACTCCTTCTTTTTATTTAGAAAGGAAGATACAAGTGAGTGATTATGATGTAGGTAAACTTGTCGCTTCCATTGAGCTAGATTCTTCGCAAATGGCGAAAGACATAAAAACAATCACTTCACAATTAAAAACTTTAAATACTTCCTTTAATAGTTCAAGCAAAGATATAGATAATGCGATTGGTAAAGTCACACAAGCAGTGACTAAGAATAGTAACTCAATGCGTAGTGGCTTTACTTCTATTTCTAATTCTTATCGAGATACAAGTAAAACAATAACAACTTTATCATCTGGTATTAGAACAGCAATGTCTACAATGTCTAGAACAGTTGATATAAGTTTTAAATCTTTGGCTAATACAATAAAAACTAGCAGTGCTTCAAATGCAAATGCAATAAAAGCGATGAGTAATGCAAATTCTACTGCAATGGCAAGAATGAGCAGTTCTGTAAGTTCTGCTACTGCTACAATGACTAAAGGGTTTGCAACAATTCAAGCGCAGAGTAAATTAACAACAGAAGCATTAAGAGCGAATGAGCAAACACTTTTAGCCTTAAAAAATTCATATACCGCTTTAGGAGCTTCAATGACAGCGGGAATGACAAAAGGATTTGCTTCTGTAGCAAGTGCTATGCAACAACAAACACAGGTTATTGTCAGCGCATTAAAGAGTGTACAATTACAAGCTGTTGCTACACAAACAAGTTTGAATAGTATAAAAGCACCTAATCTTGATATGTCAAAAGTTGGATATCAAGGAAACGGTGTAAATAGAGTATATGGAACATTAGGAACAGCACCCAATCAAGTGTTCGGCAATTTAGGCAGAATGGATTCATCAGCGGCAAATATAACAAGTGGATTGAATACTGCTAAAAACGCAATGAATGGTTTAGCTAGTTCAGCATCAAAAGCTTTTGATGTTTTTGCTAAGATATCTTTTAAAGTCTTTTTGCTTGAACAAGGTGTTGGGCAAATTGCCTCTATTTTTAATTCTCTTATCTCTCCTGGAATGAATTTTGCCTCCTCTATGGAAACACTGAGATTAGGTTATTCTGGTATTATTTCTTCCACATTACAACAAGATGGAAAAGATATACCTTTTAATAGAGCATTAGAAATTTCAGATGCTTTATTAATGAAAATGCAGGATGAAGCTTTAAAAACTTCTTTAACAATGGAAGAATTAGGTGGAGCTTTGCAATCCACAATGGCATTAGGTATAAATGCTGGAATGAGTTTACAGCAAGTTCTTGATTTAACTGTTGTTGGAGCACAGGCTGTTAAAACATTTGGATTAAGCAATCAACAGGTAGTACAGGAATTAAGAGGATTGATTTCTGGTGAAGCAATCAGACCTGGCGTTGATATGCTTGCTACTGTTTTGGGATATACAACAGCAACAGTAAATAAACTTCGTGAAGAAGGAACACTTTATGAAGATGTAATGAAACGTATGGCTGGTTTCCAAGCGGCAAGCAATGAGTCTCAAAATACTTTGGCAGGCTTAATTTCCAACTTAGATGATGGTATTTCCAGAGTATTCGGAACTGCAGTGGAAAGTAGTGGGTTATTTGAAACATTTAAAGAGCAAGCATTAAAATTACAACAAGTATTTTTTACTATTAATAAAACTATGGAACAGCAAGATAATGGAGAAATGAAAGAAGTATTTACTATTATTTTAAATGAATCCACTTTAAATATTGTAGAAAAAATATATTCTGCTATGGCAAAATTAATAAAAGCACTTTCTCCAATAATAGACCTTTTAGGAAAAATTTCTAATATTATATTAACTGGGGTAGCAGATAGTTTAGATTTACTTGCAACTGGATTAGCAGTTATTAGTGCCGCTTTAACTCCTTTATGGACAGGATTAGGCATAGTTATGGATTTACTTTCTGAGGTTCAAGGTTATTTTACAGAACTTCTTGATGTATTATTAAGTAATACTGATATGCTTGCTGGAATGACATTAGGGCTTGGAGCTTTAGCTGTTGCTTTATCATTTTTAATAAATCCAATATTAGGTGCTGCAGGGGCTATAGGAGCAATAGGGTTAGCTTGGGATACTTTAACAGATACTACTAATTCTTTTGGTGAATACTTTAGATTAAAAATGTCACAATTTGTAGCACAAGCAAAAGCAGTTGGCATGGCAATGAAGGATTTATTCACTTTAAATTTTTCTGGAAATAGCGATAAGCAGTATCTTCAAGAAGCCGCTGATTATGGTAATGCCGCTGATAAGGCTTGGAAATCAGCGGGAGATGCAATAGCTGGTAGAATTACAAAAATCAAAGAAGATGCTGAAAAAATGCGTAAGGATGCAGAAGAATTATTTGAAGGATTAAGCCAAAAAAGTTATGGAGACGAAAAAGCTGGCAAAAAAGGTAAAGGTGCTGGAAAAGAAGCAAGTAATGCTTACAAGTTATTAGATGCTGATTTGAAGAAAGCAAATGCTTCTTTTAAAGCTCAGTTAAAAGAAATAGAAGATGCCTTTAAAAATAATCAATTATCTACACAGGATTATATAGAGGCATATTTAAAGAATAAACAAGGGCAGATAGATAAACAAATTGAAATATTAAAGGCTAAGATAGATATTGCGAAAAGTCTTGGTCAAGAAAATGATGTTGAGAAATTCTCTACAGAGTTGGAGAAGCTTGAAATAGATAGAGCGGAAGCATTAGCAGAAGCAAATAGAAAACTTGTAGATTCTTATAAGAAGTTACAAGATACATATGATTCGATTTCTAAATCTTATCATGGCTTATATGGAGCAACAGAAGCATCAACTACATTAGATATTATCAATGAATTAGGAGACTCCTATACAAGAACTGTTGTAGAGCTTAAAACAGCACAAGAGAGATTAGCACAAGCAACACAAGAGAGTGATTCAAAACAGATAGAGTTATGGAATAATTGGGTAGAAAAAGGAAAAGAAGCAGAGAAACAGATATTAGCAATAGCAAGAGCTAAAAGACAAGAATATGAAATCACACAAGCACAGGCACAAGTGGAAGCTGTTCAACTGCAATCTATAAGAAGAGAGAACGAAATTAATCATCTTGTAGAGCAGAGTAGAATGGATAGTTTAACAGCAGAAGGAAGAATTTTTTATGAACGTCAGCAATATGTTGATGATTATGTTAAAACTTATGCTAAATTAGTTGCTTTATATGAAACGGAAGCAGATTATGCCGCTAAAGCAGGAAGCTTAGAAAAACAAAATGAATGGGTAAAAAAAGCAGAAGATGCAAGAGCGGCAATGAAATCTATTGTTGAAGAAGTTCCACCATTTCAAAAGAAATTAAGAGAAGGTTTTTCAGATGGCTTGGCAGGAATGTTTGATGATTTAACAGAAGGAAAAAGCTGGAAAGAATCTTTTCAGAATTTCGCAAGCAATCTTTTAAAAGAATGGGCTTCTATGTGGCATAAAAGATTAGCACAAGATATAACTAATAAATTGTTTGATGCGGTTCTTCCAAAAGGGGAAAAAGCATTAACAATAGATACAGAATTTGATGTACAAGTTAATGAGTATAAAGAAGAAATAAAAGCTCAAATGGAACAGGGCGTACAGGCAGTAACAGAAGGTTCTTTAAATATTAAAGGGCAATTTGATGCTTTAATCCCTACATTACAACAATTTGGAGAAACTGTTCAAGTAGCAATGGCAAAGATGTCTTCTGGCTCTGGTCAAGAAGCTGGTTTAGGTGGAATCGCAACTGGCACAGGAGGATTTTCCATAGGAGAATCAATGACTGGTGCAAATTATGGTGGGATGTCTTTAGAGAACGAAAGTTTAGTTGATAGCTTAAAAAACCAGTTTAATGGGTTAACACTTACTGCAAAAGATTTTGGTCAGTCAATGGGAACTTTAAATGGTTTATTGGCAGAAAATGCAGGAGCGCAAAAATTAGATAATAAATTAACTATGCAAGCTGGATTGCAGGCACTCCCTAATATGTTAATGGGGTTAGCTATGGTTTCTGGTAACGAAGGTTTAATGAAATTTGCTATGGCATTACAGGTAGTAATGGCAGTTATTCAAATGATAAATGCTATGAGTAGTGTGAGCGGGTTTGCTACTGGTGGCTATGTTTCTGGCGCAGGAACAGGAACTAGTGATAGTATTCCTGCAATGTTATCAAATGGAGAATATGTTTTAACTGCAAAAACAGTGAAACGTCTTGGAGTAGATTATCTTGATAGATTAAATGAAGGTAAAGCACTTGCTCCTTCAATGGCTAAATTGCCTAAGTTTAAATTTGCAGAAGGAGGATTAGTAGAAGCATCTAAATCACAGGAAAATTTAAATCAAAATCAAGTAACTAAAACGGAAGAAACAGGCGAGGGAATACAAATTACTTTTGCGCCTGTATTTCAATCATTAGACCCAGAGGCTAATATGAAAGCTTTTGACCAGCAATATCCTTTATTGGAGAAACGAATAATAGATGCAATGAGAACGAAACAAGTTATGAGACAGGCAGTGAAAGGAGCGGCAACTTAATGTATAATTTAGATATAAGTACAAATGAAGATTATTATGATTATTATATTAACGAGCAAGTAACAGGTATAGCCGCTTTGAAAGTTTATAGTTATTCATTATCTTATAATACCTTAATTGATGAAAAGTTCACAGGCAATGAACAGCGCAGAGATGTATGGTCACAGCCAAGAAGAACTTGGACATTAGAATTTCAAAAATCCCCAGAATTAGGACGCAAGCTAGAAAACTTCTTCAAGGAACACTTAGGGCGAAGAAATGCTTTTAGGTTCAAGTGGGTTAAAATAAACTCCGAAGGAGAAGATATGGGCGGGGATGATGAATGGTATTATGTAAGATTTAATACAGACACATATAGTACGGATATAGATTATTATGGATACAGGCATACGACACTGGAAATAATTGAGGTGAGAAATAATCAATGAGTATTGGAATAACCGAGCAAATTGAGCGTTATCTCGCAGACCCTGAAATATCAACAAGGTTATTAGTTGTTATAGAGTATAGTGAAGATAACATTTATAGATTTATAGTAGATGAAAGTATAGAAGAGATAGAAATTGGTGGAGAAACATATTTAAGTGCGGCTATTACAAGAAGTGATAGAGAAGAAAATTCTGATATGTCCATTGAAACATTGACTCTCACAATGTCTAATCATTGGCAAGGTTGGGCGGCAATACTTGCTAATCAAGGAAACAATTTTATAAATAAGCCCTGTAAGATTTATGAGTGGATGCCAGAGTTTCCAGAAGAAGCACCCATATTAATTTATGATGGTGTTTTAGATAATATTAATATGACAGCAAGCACTTTTGAAGTTAAAGTAGTAAGAAGTTTAGGAGATTATCAACAAGAAAGTCCTAATATGACTTTTGACCCTAACTGTCAGTTTCAATTTAAAGATGAAAGATGTCGATATGTTGGAGAGTATTTTGAATGCGGCAAAACTTTAGCGGATTGTATAAATAGGCATAATGAAGAGCGTTTTGGGGGACATCCTTCTGTTCCAAGAGAAACGGTAATTCGGAGCTAGGAGATATTATGATTCCAAAAGAAGAAGCATATAAATTTGTAGGAAAATCTTTTGTTCAATTCACAGATGATAATAAGGCGTGGGGGTGCCTTGCGCCTTATTATTTAATACATCCAGAATTTAAAGATTTTTTTACATTAGAGGATACTAAAGAGTTTTTAAAATTAGCAAAAGAACGTTTTCAAGAAATAAAATTAGAAGATATTAAATATGGTGATTTTATAGCTATTTTAATGCCTTTAGGTCTATGGCATATAATGGTTTATATAGACGATGGAAAATATATTCATTGTACAAAAGATACTGGTGTTGTAGTTGAGAAACTAACACCAGCATATAAAGCTAGGATAAAGGGGGTATTTAGATGGGCGTAGTTGGAGCTGTACTTGGATTTGTTTTTTCTGTAGCATCTTATGTAGTTAGTAGACGTGAAATGAAAAAAATGAAAAAGACTGCTAAAAGAACCTATTCTGATACGATGGCTACTGAAACATCTAATACAATGCCTATTCCTATTATATATGGGACAGTAAAAAATGCAGGAAATTTAATTTATTCTAAATTATGGGATAATAACCAAAGAGTAGCAAAACTTATAGTATTTTGTGATGGTAAAATAAAAGGAATAAGAGATATAAAATTAGATGATATAAATATAAATAGTTCAGATTTTGAAGGTGTAAGTTATAATACTTATATTGGAGATGGTGAGCAACTAATTGATAGCAGGGTAGATGGTGTAAATAATTCCCAAAGAGCACAAAAAGTAGGTGGACTGAAATATGATGCTTATTTAGCCTTAGAAGCTAAAGCAAATGATAAATTATCGGGCAATTTTAATGTTACAGCAATGATAGATGGTAAGATAGTAAAGTGCTATACATCAGAAACTGACTATTCAGAAAAATGGACTAATAATCCTGCTTGGTGTGTGCTAGATTTTTTAACTTGCTATAATGGTGTAGGTCTTAGTATGGATGAGATTGATTTACCAAGTTTTATAGAGGCGGCAAGTTTTTATGACGAGAAAGACTATACATTAAATATATGTTTAGATGAAACTCAGTCAAGATTAGATTGGGTATCCAATATGTTAAATTGTTGTCGTTCAAGCTTAGTTTATAAGAACGGTAAATATTCTTTATTTGTAGAAAAAGAAGATGAAGTAGTACAGAGTTTTGACCCAGACTCTATAAATAACCTAGAGCTTTGGTGGTCTCCAATGGAAGAAATACCAGATAGAATATATGTTCAGTTTATAGACCCAGATAATGAGTGGGTAAAGGTAAATGCGCAAGCAGAAGCACCTAATCCATTAAGAAAACAGCCTAGAATTGAAACATATGAGTTATATGGCGTAACAAATTTTGACCAAGCAAGTAGGTTAGCTTGGTTTTATTTAAATCAAGCAATAACTTGTAAAATGTATGTAAGGTTTAGTACAGATAGGCGTGCTTTAAATAGAACAGTTGGGGATGTAATTAGTTTAACTGATTATATCACTGAATTTCAAGACAAACAGTTTAGAATTATAAAAATAGCAGATAAACAAGACGGTGGAATAGAGCTTACTTGTAGGGAATACAATCCAAGTATTTATAGTGAAGAAAAAGGTGCAACAGAGCCAGTAATTAATAATTCAACCTTAGCTGACCCCACAGAACCACCACCAGCAGTTGTTTATTTAGACAATGAGCAAGAATATTATATACTCCCTAACAAAGTAGTCGTTTCAAGAATTTTTATTAAATATACTTATCCAGACTATTTTTATTCAAGAGGCGTAAGAGTTTGGTATAGATTACAGGGTGATGAAACTTGGTCATTTGGCGGTATATTTGATGACGGTTCAAATACTGCTGTAATTGAGAATATGGAAATTCTTAAAACATATGAGTTTAAGTTGGTGCATGAAAATAGATATGGTAAGTTTTCAAATCCAACATATACGCCCCCAATTTTAATAACAGGAAATAACATTGCACCTGAAATGCCAGCAGATTTTACAGGAGAAGAAGCGGTAGGAGGATTTAGTTTAAGTTGGACAGCTAACAAGGAAAGAGATATAGACCATTATGAATTGTATATTGGTACTGTTTCAGAAAGTACAAAAGTAGCAGATATATCTGGAACAAGCTATTTTTATTCTACTGGAATGGGAGAATATAGATTTCTATTAGTGGCAGTAGATACAGTAGGAAATATGTCTGCTCCAGCAAGGCTTGATTTAGCTATTGCAAGACCTGCAAATGTTACTGGTTTTGATTGTGTGCAAAATGAGCGGAATATAGAGTTTAGATGGAATAAAGTACAAGGTGCTACATACTATGTAATAAGAGAAGGTTCAAGTTGGGATTATGGCAATTTCATAGGCAGTAGCGCAGGGCAAACATTTACACTGCCTTTTGCACAGGCAACACAAGTAGACTTTTGGATGAAAGCATATACTGAATTTGGAGTTCCATGTGAGTTTGCTTCTTATTGTACTGTAAGAATTGCTTCTATTCCTAACAGAAATATGATTTATACTTATGATGCTGTAGAAGATGAATGGAGCGGGTTAATGCACCGTGGTTATGTAAATGCCCGAGGATTCCAGCTTGAAGATAACAGCATCAGTGCAGAGTATTTATATGAAATAGAGTTAGACCAAGAGTATTGTTGTAGAAACTGGGCAGAAAAAATTGTTCAGCCTTTCTCTCCTTCTAAAGAGAAGATATGGAAAGAGCTTAAATTTACTTGGGATTCAGAAACAGCAAAAAATACTACTTGGATGCCAGTAGGCACAGATTATACTTTTAATACTTTTACAGATATTGCAATTTATTTAGGGAATGAAGCTACAAGTTCACTAGATTATTGGACATTAGATGAAACCTTAATAAGCAATACAGGAAAAACACCAGATGTACCTTATGGGATAGTCTCATATGGTCAGGGGCGGTTTCATAAGGGGTTAAAAATAGATGGTCATAGTTTATTAAAATGGCAAAATTTAGAAATCCCTAAAGTGTTCTCTCTTTCAGTAAATGTAATGCTTCCAATAGATTCTGATTATTCTTATGCTATTTTAACATTGAAGAATTCAAAAACAGGAGATTGGATGCTTTTAAGTTATAATAGTGAAGGAGATAGGTTTGTTCTTACAACAGACACTGGGGTAGAGGTTTCAGCGGGAGATTTTTCGCATCCAAACGACCATATGACATTCGTGGTGTCACAAGGAGACGGATATTTGAATTTAATTGTATACAGTTCTGTGTTCTCTTTATTCAAGAACAACAAGATTGCATATAAAGATTATAAAACATATGATAGTATTGCTTTATACAGCGATATTTAAGGAGGAAATTTAATGTTTAATGAAGATTTAGCTTTAAACTGTTTTATGGTTGGCGAGTTATTTGATAAAGATGGTAATTTAAAACAAAAAGTTGAAAAACACAATATGATTTTAAATGGTGGCTTTGATTTTCTTTGTAATTGCATAGGTGCGGCTACAGGGAGACCAGCCGCTTTATCACATATTGCAGTAGGCACAAATAGCACTGCTGTAGCCGCCGCTGACACAGGATTAAAAGGTGAGCTTGTAAGGAGTGCCGCAACATACACACATACTACTGGCACTAAGTTCTTTACAATGGTGGCAACTTTTGTCGCAGGTGTAGGAACTGGGGCTTTAACTGAAACTGGCTTGTGTAACGCCGCTTCTGGTGGCACTACAATGGATAGGGTAGTATTCCCTGTAGTAAATAAAGAAGCTACGGATACTTTTAAAGTAACTTTCCAATTCCGGTTATCTGAAAAGGCTTAAATAAATGTCAACAGTAGAGATTTATACAGGAGAGCCTAGACAAGCCAAAATCAAAGAAGTAAAATTAAGGCTTAAAGATGTCCATATAAAACTAAAAGATTTTAGACTAATAGATAAAGGTGCAAATATAGGATATGGTTTAGAGCTTGATGAAGATATGTCTCGACAGGTTAATTATGGACGTAGTTTCACTGAGGGTATTGAAGTAAATGAAGCACTTACTAAAGAATTTAATAAAATAATATACATAGACTTTAAAGTTGAAGAGCTTTTAACTAAGCTTTTCACAAAGTATGTAGAAGAAAATGCGGAATTTAATGAGAGTTTAGTAAAAGAAGCAAATAAATTTGTATCAGACGCATTGGAATTAAAAGAATCTCTTGCAAAAGATGTAGAAATGACTGTAAAATATAATTTAGAATTAGAAGAATTAAAAGAAAAATTTGTAGAAAAATTCTTTACTAATAAAGTGGAATTACAGGAGTCTTTAAGTAAAGCATATGAGTTAAACTTAAAAGAAGCTGTTGAATTAAAAGAAACAAAATCTAAAGAATTAAGTAAGACTTTTAATGAAGTTTTAAATATTATAGAAATATATTTAAGGCATGCTGGCACAGTAATGAGTGATTTAACTATATACGCTAAAGCTTTAAATGAGACAGATTTTGATGTAGCAATCACGCCTGCTGGTTATGATAGATTTAAAACAATGTTGACTGGTGATTATATTTATCAAAGGGCATTATTTAGATTTGTTTTAAATGCGGCAACGGTTAGTAGCGAAAGACCAAATGCTAGAGAGTATTTGCATAAAGTAGACGTTCCTGATACTATTGAAACTGGTATAATTGAATTTAAAACAGACGAAAATCCAGCAACTTATTATTTTACAAGAGAGTTCCATGTAGTACCAGAAGTTATTTATACAATTTTGCGGGTAGAAAATATGGAAGAGTTAGGACAGGCAGTAATACTGCCGCTTGAAGTAACTACTAAGTATATCAAAGCACAGCTTAAAATTGGAAGTGTTTATGTTAATGGTGCAGTTTCATTCTCAGCTAGAGGATACTAAGGGGGAAATGGTGTGCAAAAGTTAGTAACAATAGAGGAAGCTTGGACACTAGCAAACTCTTTAGGTTATATAAATGATAATTTTAGAAGTTTGCTGACAAACAATGCTGGTATAGCGTTCCCTTCTGCTGAATTAGAGCTGGGGATGTCTTGTTTTAGAACTGACCAGCTAAAAATGTATAATTTAGTAAATGTAGAGCGTGAAATTTGGGTTTTAACAATGGATTTAACTCAAACATATGTTACTAAAGAGTATGTTGACAATATTAAAATACCTTTAAGCAGAGTCACGGGTTTAATTGATTCTGTTACAAATAAGATTAAAGATAGCTTAATCAATTCAGGATTAGATAATGGGCAAGTAGTTGTAGTTGGAGATAGAAATAAGATTGCAACTTCTTTAATTGACACTGGTACTGCATCAGGTCAAATCCCAATAGTTAATAAAAACAATAAAATTGAAATGGGATTAATTAATACAGGAACAACAGCGGGAAAAATACCCATGCTTCAAGCAGAAGGTAAATTACCTACATCTACATTGCCTAGTAATTTAGCAACTTTTAACGATTCAGGGGAATTAGTATTCCCAAATAAAAATAGAATATTTGTAGGTAGTTAATATGGCTAATGCAGATAGTAAGAATAAATTAAAAATGGTTATAGGGGGAGTCAAATATGAACTCCCCCTTTATGATAGTTATGATGGTTTTTATAATAAAAAATATATGAAAATCTTATTATCAGATGGTAACACTAGATACATTGGATTAACTCCTGATAGGTCAGATATTACAGTAAATGCTGGGTGTTATATAAATGATAAGAAATATTATTTTTTAATAAAAGAAATAGAATCCAACGCTATAAATGCTAGTGGAAGTTTTTATCAATATATCGCAAATAGTCAATCTTTCCAGTTCCAGAAAATTATATCAACTACGGCTTATGCACCAGAGGCGGGACAGTATAGAGTTGTATTTAAGGTAAAATGGGCAGGAAGTTATAATGATTATAAAAATTATAGAGATTGCAGTTATTATAGATTTGCTGTGAAGCAAGGAGAAACAGAATTAGCAGATACAGGAGAGCATAATTTACAAGATAGTATTTTTTATCCATATTCCACTGGCAAATCAGATGAAACTGGTATGGCAAATGTGGCGCAGTGGTTTACTATAGATGAAAAAGTTATGTCTTTAAGTGCTGGAAGTAATGTCTTTGATTTATGGGCTGGGATGCGGTTTACAAGTAATAAGCACGCCGCTTTATATGTATCACCTTTTCAAGTAGAAATTACATATTTAAATTCAGACTTATCTATTGATTTCTATGATAGTGGGACATTTAAATGCCCAGAAGATGTAAATAAGGTAACTGTCACTATGTACGGTGGTGGCGGCGGTGGCGGTGGGGCTGTTTTCTATAAATTAAAACGCATAAGAGACCATTCCACAAGCAATTCTTATAGAAGCACATCTAATGACGGAAGTGATGGGGAGTATATGAAAAAAGAGATAACAGTAACACCAAATACTTCTTATCCTGTTATTGTCGGTAAGGGTGGGGCAGGAAGCACAGATAATGTGCAAATAGAAATAAGTAATTACACTAATACTACTTCTGGAATGTCATTTACTGCTGGTGATGGTTCTGATGGTGGAGACACAACAGCTTTTGGGATGACTGCATCAGGGGGCAAAGGCGGTTATGGAGGTATTTTTACTTGGACATCTAGTGATAGAGAGTATAAATTTACCACACGCCCTCCAACTACCACAAAAGCAGAAAATGGCGGTAAGGGAGCAACTTATGCCACAAAAGAGAGTATTTTAGGAACTACTTATAGTGGTACTAAAGAAGCGGCAACTAGCGGTAAAGATGGATTTATTAGGATTGAATACTCAAAATAGTTGACAAAACTAAAAAAGTGTGTTAATATGTTATTATATTATGGCTGTTAAGCTATTACTTTAAAAGTAATGCTTGACAGCCTTTTTATTTTGTGGTATAATAGCATTGAGGTGGAAGAAATGGTGTCAAGTTATGAGAAACGTTTAAGTAAACAAAATTGTATGTCAATTAGAGCAAATGAATACTATTTTATTAGAAAAAGCAGTGTGTTTAAGGAGTGTATGGTATTAGATTTAGAAGAAAATTTAATTGGTTGGTATTCCCTAAAATTTGTTCGTAAAGTTTTCTTTGATATAGATGTGGAGGAGTGGGAATGACAAAAGAATTTCAAAATAATTGTTTATTATATACATGTAAAAAAGATTATCGTTTTTTTTTTAAAGGCAAGCGATATTTTGCTAGAAAAGTATTCAATGGTTTAATTATTGTTTTTGCTGAAAAAGGTAGCTGTTATTTTTTTCCTGAGGTATTCTATAGTGTGTTTAAGGAGGAAGCACAAGAATGGGAATAATTGAAAAACCTAACAATAATTGCAGATTATGTCAGTGTGTTAGTGACTTTTATGATTTTAAAAAAGGTGAGTATTATTGGGCTGAATTAGGAGAACGTTTTTTTGCTGGTGCAGTTGTAGTATATTTTGGGAAGGACAGACATAATATGTGCTCTGTGGTTTTTTCCGACTTTTTCATTAAATTTCGATGGGAGGATTCACAATGGGAATGAGGATAACAGTAACTCCAAAAAGACAACTTATACATTATAATTTAAATGAGCAATATATAGCAGTGCCTGTATTTAGTGTGTATGGAAGTATGGAATATAATATTTATAATAAAAAAGGCAATCTTCTAAATTCTTGGGTATCCCAAGAGTCATTATTTGAGTTTTTTAAAAAGGTAGTGGATAAAGAATGGGAATAAAGTTAGTAAAGGCAAAAGATAATTCAGCTCATTTTAGTCGTGGAGAATTGTATAAAGTAACCCCATATAAAACTATGTATGGAGAAACAAAATATACTATTTATACTGAGAATGGGTGGTTTATAAAAAGTTTTGTAACAGAAGGGGAATTACTTTATTTTTTTGATGTAGTTAATAATTATAATTTTGGATGGGAATAAAAGGAGGAAATAAAAATGGAACCAATTATTAGTCCGTGGGTATTTTATTTTATTGATAAGTTAGATGAGGTGTCTGGATTGCCTTTATCAATTTTTGCTTTTGGAATGTTAACAAATTTTATATTAGTTATGGTTACTGAAACATCAGAAGAGTTTAAAAGGTGGTTTTTTCCAAAAGCGTGGTTAGCACTTTTTTTGCTATCAGTTATGTTTGTTTTTTTAGTTCCTACAAAAGAAACGGCATACAAAATGATTATAGCAAATTATGTAACGCCTAACAGTATTTCTATAGTAAAAGAAGCCACAGAAGATAACATTGCTTCTTTAATAGATAAAATAGCAGTTGCTTCACAGGCATTATCAGGAAGGGAGAAAGAATCAAAATCCAAATGAAACAGATAGAAAAAGTAAAGAAATTATATAAACCAAGATTTGAGATAATAAGAGCAGAGCAAGTAACAGATGCTAATATAGATGAATTATCTAAAATAGCAGACAAAGTAGAAAAAGGTTCTTATGTATTATTTTTAGGAGATGAAGTTGTTACAGTAGGAGAAAATGCTTTCAAATTGTTGTTTGAGCTTTATAGCGCATTGGTTTCTTATTGTGATGTAAGAAAGGACGAAACAGATAATTGAATTATTTAATGGAGATTGTTTTGAAGTAGCAAAGCGCAGGATAGAGGGGATATAGTGAAGATGAATCTAGGAGATATTTTTAAAATTCATACTCCTTTCGGTTATGACAACAACAATGAGTTTCGTGTGGGGATATACTATCAGTAGTAAGTGTAGATGGCTATATAAGAGATACGTGTAAGGTGTCTAATAAAAGTTGGAGGAAACTCTATATAGGGCATGGATACCGTTCAGAGCCTTATAGTTTTGGTGCTGGCACATGTTGGAATATTCCTAAAAGTTATTTAACAAGATATTGCATACGTATAAGTGCTACATCAGAATGGGAGTGAAAACGTGAAATATAGAGCAGGAGATACTTTAATAGTTAAATCTTTTTTCAGATTTGATTATAATGATTTTAACAAAAATGATATTATTCGTATACTTTTTGATATAAATGATTTTGTAGATGAAAATGATAGTGGCTACGCAATATCTAATAAATCTTGGATTTCTAGTCAAATGGGGCATAGTGCAAAGAGTATTAGTAAGTATAGTTTTGGTGATAATACAAATTGGTTTGTAACATCTACTGTTTTAGAGTCTCATTGTACTCTATCGGAGGAGTGTGCGTGGGAGTAATGAGGGAATTTAGAACACAACAGTTTTATAAGGCATTTAAGTTATATAAACAAAGGGGATATAGTAGCAACTATTGTTTTATGTTATTTTATCGTTATACTAAATGAGGTGATTATTTTGAGTGAGTATTTTGAGTTATTTTTAGAGCGCAACAATTTAATGTTTAATCAAAAGTTTCAGGTTTTGGATTATGATAGAAAATACACTGTTGGTAAAGGAGCAAAATTTTGGATAGCAGATAATAGACTTTATTGTGATAACCCAGAGATAAATACTTGTATTATTATGTTAGAACTATTTGCTGGTAATTGCAGTGTAAAACAACTTCCTTACTCTCCCACAAGTGGTGATGGATATTTTTATGTTTATGTAGATGGGAGCAATAATCAGGGAGTTGTAAGTAAGGGAGTATTTTATGGTAATTTAGTAGACCAGCTTTTGCGAAGTTTAGGAAAATGTTATAGAACTAGAGAAGAAGCAGAAGAGCATTTAAAAGAGGATGTTGAATTTTTATTAAAACAATGGAGGTAGAAAATGGAAGATAAATTATTAACAATTTTAAATAGTTTAGAAAATGATGGAGATTTAATTTTTGAAATAAATTTATCAGAAACAGGTTGGACGCCTAAAATTGTAAAAGAAGAGTTAAAGTCTTTAGGCTATAAAATGGTTAGTGGTTCTTGGGATTGCTATGATTTTTCAGAGGAGTTTGAAAAAGAAGGAGAACCAAATGTAGTATTAGCATTTAATGCAGAAACCTTTAAGTTTGCAATAATGGGGGTATGAAAATGACATTAGAAGATATTGCAGTAATGAGCGCAAAAGTTCCGCAAGAATTGTTAATTTCTTATATACAAAATGTGTCTTTAATTTATCTTATAGCGATTTTTGTTGGCATCCTTTTCTTGGTATCTGTTATCCTTTTTCTGGCATATTGGTTAAAGAATGGGTTAGAAACGTTAGATGAGGGGACATTAACTATTATCGCACTTTTTTTAGTAAGCACTTCTCTTTTTACTATTGGAGCTTCTTTTCAGGCTTTTGAAAGTTTTATTTTTTATTTTAATTGCTATTTTAATCCATTAGTTATGATATTACAGGCGGTGTAAAAATAATGTATAAAGTTTGGGTAGTAATAAGTGGAAAAAAATACTGGATAAAAAGTGCTGATTTTTTCCAAATTAGTGGAACGCAAATTGAAAACTCTGATGATGTAAAAATTTATCTTACTAAGGAAGATGCAGAAGAGGCATTAAAGCAGGTTCGTATAGATATGAGAGGGACAGCTACAGATTCAGGAATATTAGAAATTATGAAGTAAGAGGTTATAAAAATGGCATATAAAGTTTGGATAACAGCACGTGGGAAGAAATATTGGGTAACAAAATTTGTAAACATTGCAGGAGTTCTTGAAATTCATTTTACACAAGATATAACAGATAATGTAGCTATATATCCCAGTAAGGATATAGCAAGACGAGCATTAATAGCTACTTTAAATCATATACCAGAAGCTGTAGAAGGAGGAATGTTGGAAATTCCTGCAAAAATAATTAAAAAAAAAAGGTTGACAAAAATCCGAAAGTATGCTATAATAGACATATAAATAAAGAGTAAAAACAATGGGGAAGCTCTGAAAGGGCTTCCTTTTTAGCATATTGAATGGAGGGTTGAAATGGTAGAGAATAAAATGCCATTATATTTCAATGCTGGGGAATTGGGCGGGGTGAGATGAATGGCTTATAAAGCTTTCACTGGTGAAGAGTATATAGATACAGATTTAGTAGCGAAACTAAATCAAGATTATGATGCTTGCGGAAAACTGGCAAGTAAAAACACATGGTCAGCAGATAATGACTTTACAGCAGGTTTGACAGTACACAAAACTCCTACAGTAAATAATGATGTGCCGAACAAAAAATATGTAGATGATAGTATAGCTAACGGAGATGTAAATTCGGCTAAATATTTAAACATAACGAATTTTATCCCTTCAAATAGCGATTTTAATGATTACAAAACTCCTGGAGAATATCAAGTACAAAGCAATACAGAAGCAAACACAATAGCAAATCTCCCCACTAGCTATAATGATGCAACGCCAAGGGGCGGTGTATTAAGTGTATTGATTGGATTTAATGCCCCTAGAACAAGTTTAGTCCAGATTTATCGAACTTATGGGAGTAGTTATGTAGTTTCAAGAACGTATCAACGCTGTTTTTACCATGAAAATAGTAGTTGGACTGCATGGCGAGAAATTGCTTGTACTGATGAAGTAGGCTTATTAAATCAAGCAAATACCTTTACCGCTTTAAATACTTTCAGAGCAAACATTGCTGTATCAAGTGGCACAACAGCAGGCAGTCAAGGACAAATTATTTTAGGCAACAAACCCCAATCAGCAACAGTACAAGCGAATATCATAGCTTCTACCACAGGGGCATTAAACTATATTGCTACAGAAAGCACTGGACATTACTTCAAAATTGGCAATAATACTGCGTTTACATCCATAACTACTAACGAAAGTGAAACAGCAATCTTTTCACATAATGCCTTTGAATTTGCGCGAATAACAAATGTCGGCGTTGCAAAATGGTTAGGTAATGCTAATACAGCAACAAAGTTACAAACCGCACGCACAATAAATGGAGTATCTTTTGATGGCACAGCAAACATTACAATAGCTGACTCTACAAAGCTCCCTATTGCTGGTGGAACAATGACAGGTGATTTAATACTCAAAGGCAATCCAACAGCAGATTTAATGGCGGCTACAAAAAAATATGTAGATGATAGTGTTACAAGTGCAGGTGGTGGAGATGTATCAGCCGCAGGTAATAATAGTTTCACAGGAGCAAACACATTCCAGAACTTAGTAACAATGGTGGGTGGTGCAGTATTTACAAGCAGAACAACAACACTTGCATGGAAAAATGCTACACAAACAGTTGCAACAATAAATGCTAGTACCTACACAGGTAATTCTGCCACAGCAACAAAACTAGCAACAGCAAGGACTATTACAGCAAATCTTGCAAGTGGCACTGCTGGTAGCTTTGATGGTTCGGCAAATATAACAGTCGGAGTTACTGGTACTTTACCAATCGCAAAGGGTGGAACAGGTTTAACTTCTGCTCCTTCTATGTTAGTAAACCTTGCTAGTACAACAGCCACATCTCCGTTACAGGCATCTCCACGTCCAGGTGTGACAGGGACTTTACCGATAGCAAACGGCGGCACTGGACAGACAACAGCGGCAGGAGTAAGAAATGCTTTAGGGCTGGGAAACACGACAGGAGCAGTTCCTATAGCAAATGGTGGAACAGGGGCAACAACAGCCGCTGCCGCAAGAACCGCATTAGGATGTGCACCTGCATATACCTATAGTACAACTGATTTAACCGCTGGAAGCTCTGCATTAACCACAGGCACACTTTATATTGTGTATGAATAAAGAGGTGCGAAAATGGCAAAAAGCATTTATATAGGTGTAGATGGTAAAGCAAGAAAAGCAAAGAATATATACATTGGAGTAGATGGCAAGGCAAGAAAAGTCAAAAAAATGTATATAGGAGTAAATGGTGTAGCAAGATTATGTTATACATCCGAAGTAACAATATCTATTGGAGCTACAACAAATCAGACTTATGTACTAACAATAAATGGAGTTGCTAAAGCGGCTACATCTTCTGCAACAAACTACACAGTTGATTATGGTTCTACTTATAGTATAGTTTATACAGCTAGTGCTTCAACCGCGGCTTTTACTTACACAGCATCCGCTACTGTGAGCGGAACAGCTACAGAAGATATTAGTATTCCTGCTAAAACAGCAACTGCTAATTTGAGATATTATAATTTAACTGTGCCTGCTACTACAAATCAAACTTATGTTCTTAAGCTTGCTGTAAGCACTACTTATGGTGGTGCATTGCCGAGTTATACGACTACGGCAACAAGTGCGGCACAGAACAATTTGAGTTGTCCATATGGAACAACTTATACGATTACTTATACTGGCAATACAGGGTATAATGGCGGGGCAACTAAGACGGGCACTGTAACAAGTACAACAACAGTAACACATAATACAGCAACATTAAAAACTTACACATTCACTATTACGCAATCAGCTAATCAGACTATTACTGTAGTTTGCGGTGGAACATCACACACCTCTACCTTTACAGCAACACATGGGCAAACATGGACTGCAAGTATTTCTGCTTCAACAGGATATAATGCTGGTACATTATCTGCTACGAGTGGCACTGTAACAGGAGCAGTAACAGTATCTGCAACAGCCGCAACACTGAAAACCTATACTTATACTATTAATCAGCCTACAGGTGGAACGATTACTGTTACAGTTGATGGAGTTGCATATACATCAACCTTTACTGTTCAGCATGGCAAAACTGCAAGCAATAAATGCACACCGAATAGTGGATACACCTTTAAGACATTTACATTGTCAGGAAGTTATCGAACTGCAAGCGCAAATACATTAGCAATAAATGGCGATGCTGAAATTGGAGCTGTATTAGAAAAGGAGGACGAAGATGTTTAATTGGTTGATAAAATTATTAGGCGGGAAAACAAAATCGGAATATGAAGATATGCAAAAAGAACTAAATGAAAAATGTGCTAAATTATCAAACACATTAGACAGTTATGCGAATCTTGATTTTGTTGCAAGTGGTGAATATTCTTTTAGTGTAAAAGCAAATTCACCTTATAGTATTTTAGTTAAAAAAGGTCAAAATCTTATAATCACTGGTTATAACAAAGATGGAGAGCTTTTAGAAAAAATTGATGTAAATAAGGAGGACGAATAAAATGTTTAATAAATTAATTAGGGGGGGGCAGGCAGATAAAGAATTGTCTGTCAGCCGTCTTCCGAGATTACTATTACAATTACACGCACTAACTGATAATCCTATGAATATTACAGTCACAGGGAATATTACGGTTAGTGCGGAATTAGAAGTTATTGTGCCTACAGAAGAAACTTTCTTGATCAACAAAAATATTGAAGCAAATGACATCTTGTATGAGGAAGTATCAATAACTATTCCTGATGGAGTTACTGTATTATATATTTCCAGTCATGCAGAATCTAGCGAGGGTTATGATGATTACGTTACTGTAGAAATAAAAAACCTTTCTAATCAAAAAGAGTGGCGTTATAGATCAGAGGGTTTTAATTTCTATGATCAATGGTATGTCGGAGTAACACCAAACAAAACTTATAAATTATCGTTATACGTAGGCGCAGAATATAATTTGGGTGGAGGGTATTTAAAGATTTCTTATTCTCAATCAATTAATCAAAAAATACCTAACGTAACTGATTATTAATGTAATATTCCTCTGTGAGAAATCGGAGGAAAAAGATGGCTTTGACAGACAATCCTATGAGTTTAGTGGTTACAGGCAATGTAACAGTTGGGGCAACATTAGAAGCAAGTGTACCGACTACTGAAACAAGATTGTTGAGTACTATGGATGTGAATACAACGGTTACTATTACAGTACCTGCGGGTGTAAAAGTATTAAAAGTATCAGGTGATGTATACCATGAACACGAAGGTGAAGTAGCTTTAGATGTATATTCAGTAAATAGCAAAAAATATTGGTTATCTGTATATAATTACGAATATGCTGGTGATATTTGGTATGTAGGAGTTACACCCAATAAAAGTTATACATTAAAGTTATCAACTGGTAGCGAAACTGGCACTGAATCTGGAAATGTAACTATTAGTTATTCACAATCAATTAACAATCAAACGCCTAGAGTAACCGATTACTAAACTCAAAATCTGCCGTATATTATGGCTTTAACTGATAATCCAATGTCAATTATCGTGACAGGCAATGTCACCATAGGAGCTAGCTTAGAG
>ERZ836358.153-NODE-153-length-93108-cov-26.146035_pt1 | contig 93108 bp, 88 predicted proteins | sample MGYA00519942_ERZ836358 | MGnify/ENA primary metagenome ERZ836358 (study PRJEB31850, sample SAMEA3708798) | human gut metagenome | biome: human gut; feature: human-associated habitat; material: faeces | place: China | collected 2014 ...
CGGTCAACGACGAGCTGCTTGCCGCGCTTGGGAAGCTGACCGCCGAATACGGCAGAATTGGGAATAACCTCAATCAGATCGCCCGTGCTATCAATGATTGGCACAATCCCTAGGCGCTTCTGGGATACTCCCGGAGATTTCACCGGGCACAGCCTGTCCGTCAGCGACATCGTTGCTTTGAAGCAGGCCGGTGTGGTATCCTACCACTACTGCGACAGCATCGGCTTCCAAGAGCTTCCCAATTTCAGGCCGGAGAACTATCTGAAAACAGCAGAGCTGTCCACAGAAGATGATTTCGAGAAGCTGGACTTGATTCCGGAGTTTGCGACCTAAGCATTTGTAAATTTTTCTTTTTGTATTGCAAATTGATATACAAGTGGATATAATAGAGTGTGAAAGGTGGTATGAACGATGGCAAGTAAAACCGCAAACGTAATGGCCCGTGTGGAGCCCCAGGTAAAAGAGCAGGCCGAGGAAATCATGGATATGCTGGGCATTCCCGTTTCTGTGGTCATCAACACGCTCTATAAGCAAATCATCATGACCCGCAGTATTCCTTTTTCTCTTTCTGTCCCCAAAGTACCTGTTGTGCGGGATGAACTGAACGATGCCGCTTTTTCTGCCATGATGGAACGTGGCCTCAAAGAAGCAAAAGCCGATCAGTCCCGTCTCGCCTCGGATGTATTCGCAGATTTGAAACGGGAGATACAGTAAATGCCGGAAAAGTACATTGTAAAGCTGACCCAGTAAGCAGAAGAGAATCTTCGTGAAATCGCTGATTATATCCGCTTTACCCTCCAAGCTCCGGGCACGGCTGCAAAGATGCTGGACACTTCGGCGGAAGAAATCTTTTCTCTGGACCAATTTTCCTATCGTGCGCCGTTGACGAAAGAAGAACCCTGGCACAGCCAGGGCGTCCATGCTCTGACCGTCAAGAATTTCCTCGTCTATTTTTGGGTAGACGAGGCCGCAAAGAAAGTTCAGGTCATGGGCATTGTCTATGGACGCAGAGATCAGCGCCATCAGCTTTCGGGCCTGGATTTGTTCTGATAAATACGCCTTGGATGCACATTTATCTTTTGTGAGTGTCTACTTTCATTTTACAGATGCAGTCCGATTCCATGTCCTACCTGCTTTGTTTTATGGTTGAGGCACCGAAACCCGCCTCCCAGCGTAAAAAAATAACACCAAATAATGGTGTGCCCAGCTACTTTTGGTACCTTCTGAAAAGTTGTGGTTTCACCCAAAATCGTCATATTATCATCGAATCAGAAGTAGCCACAAATGTTCAGTATTCTCCGAGTTTGCGGAATAATCATTTTTTCTGTCCTGTTGCGTCCATTTTTCGTCCAAAATAAAACACCTCAAAAAAGTTCGGAAAATCCGGTTTTTCAAAATCCCAATTTTTCAAAAATTTGAATCCTTCAAAAAAATAACGCCAAATTAACGCCAAGCCAATTTGGGAGGCTTTCAAACCACCCCAAAAAGTTAGCAAAACCGCCGATTTCGCATTGAAACCGGCGGTTTTGCTGGAGCTAGTGACCTGACTCGAACAGGCGACCTTCTCATTACGAGGGTTAGGAAGCTTATGTCATTTCGTTTTATATCTCTTTATTTTGTTCTGATTATACCGGAATTTGCAGTCGTTTAGGCTTCTAAACGGCTGATTTTGTTTATATCGTTTTTTATCGTTTTTAATTGTTTCGCCTAACTGTTAGGCAAATGTTAGGCAGAAATTAGGCGTTTTCAGGAAACCAACGTGGACAGAGTCGCTTTCATTTCAAAGCCTCTTTTTCCAATTCCTGCACAAGGAAAGTAAGATTGTCTGTCAAATTCAACCTTGCTATATCACGCTGCGTTGTATAGAATTTAACGTTTTCTCTCATGCTATTCAAACTAGGATATCCCCCATCTGGTTTCGGTTGTGAGTATATTTCCACTTTCTTTTTCTCTAATATTTCTTGCAATGCCTTTGCTGTTGGTGCAATCTCAGCAAAGGCATTCGCTTCTCTTAAAGCGTTATCAAAATTCTCACTAGAAAGAATAAAATTGACAATATCCGTATATCCGTGTTCGTACCAATACTTGAGTTGTTCCGATGATTTCTTTGAAATCCCATATTCTTCATACATGGCTTCATACATGTGCTTTGGGGTTCCAATCTTCCCGAGCAGATAATCAACATCACAGTCGATCAACTCACAAATGTTTTCTACAATATCTAGGCGTGGAACCCCTAAATAATTCGGATTTTCGTAGTTTTTTAGCGTCCCAAGTATTCCAGAGTCATCCTCTAGGCTTGCACTTCCGTTTCTGAAACGGACATTGTACACCGAAGCAAGCGCCTTTATTGATCTATACCCCGCTGCCTTTCTTCTCTCTTTCATCCTATTTGAGAATAAAATTTTATCCATTTTTCAATTCTCCGTGTAGTAAATTAGATAAGAAGTGGATATTTACTTATCCTGTTCTACATTGTACTATATTACCAGACAGAGGTCAATACCAATTTGAAGGAGATTTTAAAATGGGGAATTCGGAAGCGAAGTCGTGGGAGAGCCCCCGCGCTTTTGCGCGGCGTGGAATCAAGTCGGAGCGGGAAGTCCGGCGGGATATGGAGGCCGGGAAAGTCCCGGGATTCTGGGCCGGAAACAGATTTGTGATTGACGTAGAAGCTTATGTTGAACGGATTAAGCAGGAGTGCCTGGCCAATTCCGAGGGGAGGGCGAGAGCATGACACAGAACGAGCGCGTCCTAAGGCATTTGATGGACGGCGGCACTCTGACCCAAGCAGAAGCATTTCAGGAATACGGCATTGGCCGCTTGTCGAGCCGAATTTGCGAGCTGCGGAAGGCGGGCTACCCTATCGAGCGCGAATTTGTGACCGCGAAGAATCGCTACGGCGAAAACGTGAGCTTTTGTCGCTACCGGCTTGATCGTGGCGGCGATGCTGAATGAATAGACAGAACGGAGGGAATGAAGAATGGCAAAGTTCAAAAAAATTGACGAAAGCGAATTACCCTGCCCGATGTGGCTATATGTTAACGTTGACAACCTTGTGAAGAACAGCAAGCCGGAAACCGTGGGCCGTGCTGTCAAGGCTATCTTTTCAGGCGAGCCGGGGAACGTGGAAAATAGTCCGCTGAACATGAACGAATATGCGCTTTACTGCGCTTTCCTCTACTGGCTAGAACAAATCAATTTGCTGCGCATAGCTTTTAGAAATCACGGGGTAAGATGAAGTGGAAAAAGAAAAACATCCGTCATGGTTCAAACTAAAATTAGAGCGCAAGCAGCTTGTAAAACAGCTTCCACCAGACAGCGCCGTTAATGTTCTGTTGGCTTGTTGGGACTATTTGGAAACTGAGGAAATCCCGCCAACGCTAAACCCTTTTGAAAAAATCGCCGTTTCGGCTTTCCTGCCTGATCTGGAAGAGGCATGGGCAAAATATGAACAGCGGGTAAAAAACGGGACAAAAGGTGGAGCACCGAAGGGCAATGAAAACGCCAAGAAGCAAAAACAACCATACGGCTCCATACGCCCCCATACGCCACCCAATGGGACAGAAGTAGAAGAAGACCCCCTAAAGGGGGATTCTTCTACTATAGCAAGTAGAGGAAAGAGGGCCGGGGAACCGCCCCTTTGTGGGGGCGGCCCCCCTACCCCGCTTTTCTACGAACCACCGATTTACTACGATGAGAAGCTAGGCCGTTACGTTGACAGAAGGGACAGCGAGAAATGAACACAGAACAATACCTTTGTGGGGCTATCCTGATTTCCGGCGAAGCAGTCATGAAAGCCATTCGAGGCATTGTCACCCCTGATTGTTTCCAGCTGGAAGCCTATCGGGCTATTTTCATGGCTGCGCTGTCTCTTCTGGAAGACGGCACACCCATTGACCCGGTTTCTATAGCCGCCACAGCGAAGCGGCAGGGTGTGGAGCTTTCAAACAAGCTACTTTCCGAACTGATGGAGGTTGTTCCGACTGCGGCGAACTGTGCGGACTATGCCCACCGTGTGGCGGAGGATGCCCGGAAACGGCGAATTAAAGCCCTTGCCGAAAGAATACAGGCCGATGATGTTTCGACCTCTGACGAGCTCTTAATGGCCTTGCAGCGGGAGACGCAGGCCATCCAGGGAAGCAATTACCAGCGGGGGCTATTGTCTCCCGTGGATACGCTGCGGCGGTTCATGGATTACGTTGTCAAGGCCGGGGAGAGACGGGACAACTTCATTTCCACAGGGTTTCCCAAGCTGGACGGCATTCTAGGCGGCGGCTTTATCCGTGGCGGTCTGTACATATTGGGCGCACGTCCCGCCGTGGGTAAATCCACGTTTGCGCTGAACCTTGCCGACAATATCACAGGAAATGTACTGTTCGTGTCGCTGGAAATGTCCCCGGAGCAGATTTTGGCAAAGCGTGTTTCCTGCCTTACTGGCTATACCGCTTCAAGGCTCTTGTCCGGCAATATCCCGGATGCAGCATGGGAAAAAGTGGCGATAGCAACAACGAAGATTGAGAGAAGCGGGGTTTATATCAACTCCCGATATGATTTGACGGTGCAGGAAGTCCACCTGATAGCTCAGAGTGTGCCGGAACTGCGGTGTATTGTCCTGGACTATTTGGGACTGATTCAACCCGCCACCCGGAGCGGTTCGACCTATGAACAGGTATCTGCCATCAGCCGGGAATTAAAGCGCATGGCAATTTCTTTGAACGTGCCGGTGGTCTGCCTTTGTCAGCTTTCCCGGAAAATCGAGGAGCGGAAGGGCAGGAAGCCCATGCTTTCCGACCTGCGGGACAGCGGGGCGATTGAGCAGGACGCAGACGGGGTGCTCTTCCTCTACCGGGAGGACTACTACACCGGCGGCCCTGCTGATGGTTTCCCGTCTGCTGTGGAGTTGACTGTTGCGAAGAACCGGCACGGAAAGGCCGGCGAGGATCAGTTCAATTTCTGGTTATCGTCAAGCACCTTCCGGGAGATTGCACCATGAAAGAGCGGAAACCGAAGCGCTGGAACAGGTGGCGGCGGTACGAGGCCGAGAAGAAAGCCATTGCTGCCCGGGGGCTTTCCCCTGCCGACTATGAAAAGGCCATTCGGCAGCTTGCCCGGAGGCGGAAAATATGACCGCCACCCCGGCCCCTATGGCCGGGTGTGGCGGGCCTTGACAGCAGGTTTTTTCCCTGAAAATCGGGTAAAGTTTTGCGGAGGAAAAAACGCAAAAAGGTTATCACCCTGCAAAAGGGTTTTTCAGATAAAATTCCGCAAAAGGAGGGGTGGTGATAAAATGAACGACAAGACCCAGGCTTACATGGCAGCAAGTGAGCAGCTGCGGAAGGCATTCCCAACCGCAATTGCAGCGCTGCGGGAGATTGCCGGAGATAAAGAGGCACCGGCAGCGGCAAGAGCCACCGCCGCCAAGACGCTTCTTGAATACGGCACCAAGATGGACGAGCTTTCCAGGGGGGAACGGTTCGACTTTCTGTAGGCTATATGACCGCCACGAAAAAAACCAGGCGAAAGGAGGTGGAAAGCCCATGCTGTACGGTGACACCAGGAAGGAAGAAAAGCGAAACTTTAAGCGAGCACTAAGAGCACAGCATTTTGAAAAGCGTTGTGATTGGCTGTGCAAGCGGCTGGAAGCATTCAACCAGAAGTTGCAAGCCAAGAACCAGCAGCGCCGTGAAGAGCTGCAAGCCATGATTCAGGAACTCAAGGAAAGGAACTGAACCATCAGCACCGGCTCCAAGGGCCGGGAAGGGCATAGGAGCGGAGGAAACGGAGTGGATGAATTTGACACCAGAAAAAGAAAAAGTCAAGCGGGTCTTACTGACGGCCCGCACAAAGCAAGCCGCAGCACCCAGACCAACATCTGGAAAGTCTGCGGAAGCTGACGTTTTGATAGTTGCCGTTCGTCACATTTCATTCCGGGACGCTGACGAAATTCTAAGCCGCTGGAATGCTGCGGAGATGGGATATGTTTTCCATATCTGCAGCGAAAATCTACAAGTACAGGACTATTTACAGGGAAAATACTTATTGGAGGAGACAAAAGAATGAAATTTTTATTTGACATGGAAAACAAAGACCTTCTTCCCCGCCTGCTGGACGTTTCGGAAGAAATTGAAAAGCTTGTGGCGGCTATGGGCGGCGAGAACGTGAGAAAGCCGCCCATGGAGGGAGAAACCGCCAACGAAGCAGCACAGCGGAATTTCAAAAAGCTGCTGAACATCCTTTGCAGAGAGCATCCCGCCGAAGTCGGCAAAATCAGCGATGTGCTATGGGTGCTGGATGAAGGAGAAAAGGCCCCGAATGTATTGGTTACTGCTTCCCGTATCGTTGGCCGGAGCGATGTTCTGAGTTTTTTTACGTCTCTTGGGAGTGTGGGGCCGGAAAAGTCCGCCAACTGATTTATTCAGTGCCGCCGCTTTTGTGGGAATATCTTCCGTTCCGCCACACTTGGCAAATTGCCATTGAGCATGAAACACAGCGGGCAAAACAGTACGCTTTCGAGGTTTATGTCACGGATGCCCTGAAAGTGCTTACTGAGAACATGGCCCACGCTTTTGGAGGAAACGCAATGAGCCAACGCCTGCATGATATGCTGGAACAGGCAGCAAAGCCGGAGGATTCCAGGACGGCGGACGAAATCATAGCCGAAATCAAAGAAGAACTTGCAAAGATGGGAGATGAAAAAGAAAATTGAGTATTCAAGATTTGATGGTTCGCATATTGGTTGATGACAGCGGGGTTGACAGTGGACTGAAATCTGCGGGGAAAAGTGTTTCTTCCTTTGGAAGTCTGGTTAAAGCCAATCTTGCAAGTCGCGCAATATGGGAGGGCATGGAACGGGTAGGCAGCGCCGTAAAGGCCATAGGCAAAGGGGCGCTTTCAGCTTATGCCAACTATGAGCAGCTTGTAGGTGGCGTTGAAACACTGTTCGGCGCTGGCGGGAAGAGCTTAACGGAGTACGTAAACGATATTGGAACATACTCTTCCGAGGTCAGCAAACAATACAATCGCCTGATTGCAGCCCAGAAAGCGGTCATGGCCGATGCGGACGCGGCCTATAAAACAGCGGGCCTATCGGCCAACGACTATATGGAGACCGTTACCGGCTTTGCTGCCGCGCTGAACAGCAGCCTGGGCGGGAACACGCAAAAGGCCGCTGAATATGCCAATATGGCCGTTGTGGATATGGCCGACAACGCAAACAAGATGGGCACCGGCATGGAGAGCATACAAAATGCTTACCAGGGTTTTGCAAAACAGAACTATACTATGCTGGACAATCTAAAACTGGGCTACGGCGGCACAAAATCCGAAATGGAACGACTGCTTAAAACTGCGAACGAAATCAACAAGGAGCAGGGTATCCACACGGATTACCAAATCAGTAACTATGCTGACATTGTGGAGGCCATCCACACGGTACAAACAAATATGGGAATCACCGGCACAACCGCCAAAGAAGCCGCCACAACGGTTTCCGGCTCTGTGAACTCCATGAAGGCAGCGTGGCAGAACTGGCTTACCGGCCTAGGCAATAGCGGTGCTGATATGAAAAAGCTTTCGTCAATGCTGTTTGAAAGCTTTCAAACCGTTGTCGAAAATGTGAAGCCTGTTGCCCAAAATATTCTTTCGGCTATGGCCGAAACGCTGCAGACTTCCGGGCCACAGATCATCGGGCAAGCCTTTTCTTTCATCACCGAAAGCCTGCCGGAGCTAATCAGCACCGGCGGCGCATTGGTTGACAGTATTTTGCAGGGCGTCGAAACAAACCTTCCGCTGCTGATCGATTCAGGAATTGACATTGCTTTGCAGCTTGCGGAGGGGCTTGTATCTGGTATTCCCGAGCTTATTGCAAAGGTGCCGGAGCTGATTTCTTCCATATCTTCCGCCATAACTGGGAAACTGTCAGATATTCAGGAAGCGGGCGGGAAGATTGTGGAAGCGCTGCAAACTGCGCTTGATAGTGCAGGCTTTGACATAGACCTTTCCGATGTCCTGAGCAAATTTCAGGAGCTTGCACCCGCTATTGCGGGCGTAACCGCTGCTGTGGTTGCATTCAAGGCCGCCATGGCAATTGCCTCTATCATTCAAGGTGTTTCCGGGGCAATTACGGCATTTAAGACAGCAAACGAGGCCGCCACTGTTTCGCAGGCGCTATTGAATGCCGTCATGAATGCAAATCCCTTTGTGCTGATCGTAACGGCCATAGCCGGAGTTGTGGCGGCACTTGTAACGCTTTGGAATACAAACGATGGATTCCGCGAAGCTGTTACAACTGCGTGGGAGGCAATCAAAGCCACTGTTCAAACCGTGGTAGCAGCGATTGGAACGGCTTTCTCGGCTGCCTGGGCGGCAGTGCAAAGCGCGTGGGCGGCGGCTGCTGGCTTTTTCTCTGAAATTTGGGCGCAGATCACCGCCGTATTTGCCCCGGTTGTAGAAACCTTGAGCCAGATATTCACAGACGCATGGAATGCGATCAAAGGCGTTCTTGACACCTGGGCGCAGTATTTTTCCGAAGTATGGGAAAACAGCAAAGCGGCCTTTAATGACGCTGTTTCCGTCGGCTCAAAAATCATTGAGGACATAAAAAGCGGAATTTCTTCCGCCTGGGAAAGCCTGGTAGGCTGGTTTACCGGCATTTGGAATTCTGTATTTGGGAATCTGAGTGCAAATGTCAGTGTCAATTACGGCAGCAGCGGGGGCGGTGGAGGCCGTGCCATTGGTATGGATTACGTGCCGTATAACGGTTTCCCCGCCGTCCTCCACAGAGGGGAAGCCGTCCTGACGCATTACGAAGCCGACCAGTGGCGGCGAGGCCGCAGCGGCGGAAATGGGCAGGGTATCACCATTGTGCAAAATATCCACGCTACCCCCCAGACCCCGGCCCAGCTGGCGGCGGCGACAGAGGCATATTTTCAGCGGGCGAGGTGGGCTTTTTAGTGGCAACAAGACGAACTACCAGCGGAAAAAATGGAATTCTGAAATACGAAATTGAGATCACAGACAAAAGCGATGAAGTGAGCGCGGCCATTCATGAAGCTGTCCGGGTTTCCCTTGAGCGGTGCGGACTTCTGGTTGAGGCGTATGCAAAAGCCCTTGTCCATGTTGTGACCGGCAGGCTGCGGAACAGCATCACACACGAAGTCGGAGACAAAGAAGTCACGATTGGAAGTGACGTTTCTTATGCCGGATTTGAGGAGGAGGGAACCAGCAAGCGACCACCGCACCCATTTTTGCGCCCTGCTTTGGAAGAACACAAAGCAGAGTACGTGAAGATCATCGAAGAGGAAATCAACAGCGCAAATAGCTAATGCCTCCACGCCCCGCCACAGCAAAGAAAAGCCTTGTGGCGGGCAAACAAAGAAATGGAGAAAAAACAATGGAAGAAAAGAAATTGACACCCATTAAAGCCATTCGAGCAAAGTGTCTGGATTGCTGTTGTGGCAGCTCTAACGAAGTAAAGCTATGCACCGTTGAGCGCTGCGCCCTTTGGCCGTATCGGGAGGGTCACAACCCATATATCGCAAAGCGAGAGCTTACAGACGAACAACGGGCAGAGATTGGAAAGCGGCTTGCAGAAAAACGCATGGCCGTTACCGTTGCAAACGCGGCAAACTGATTCAGAGGTATAAACACACCACCCAAAGCAGAAAAGCCGGAATATCCAAGCGGAAAAGAGGCCCGCAGACACCACACGGCAAAGGAACGCCGTGGAGGGCCAGGGGCATTCTCCTGTCTCCGGGCTTGTGTGGGCCTCTGGGAGCTAATGTGTTCAATGTCAGGTTTTATCAGGTTTGATTTCAAGTTTTCTCAAGTTTTCCCCACGATTGAATTTAAGGTTTTCTAAGTTTTTCCCATGATTGAATATTAGGTTTTCTTAGGCTTTTCACCTGCTGACAGTTTCCAGAACCTCAGAAAACCTCAAATTCTTTTCCGTATATTCGGGCCAAACTACTTGTAAAAACCTGTAATTCACTTGCCTGTAATTTGCCGGTAACTTTCCAAAAAGTGAATCTTTTTTTGCAAATATTCACAGTATAGATAGCAAAAGCGCCCCGGGCGGTCAGGCCCAGGGCGCAGCAAGGGGAAGCTACAGGAAGCCCATGTACTCCGCTACCGTATACATGAATTCTTTCATCCATTTTGTAGCCGTGCTTTCAGATACATATATGGCCATAGCCGCGCCTGGAACGTTGTACTGCTGCCGCCTCAATACCAGATCAACCAGCTTTAGGCGTTCTTCACCTCTGCGCAACTGCTTCGTATCGTCCAGGGCCTTTTTCAAAGCTAAGCGCGTTATAGCCTCCTGCATTGTCTCCGGGGGCTGCTGTATGTCACGAATGTTGTAAATGACCGCTTTTTTCACGTAGCTATACCACCAGTATTTAGGGCGTGACAATGCTTTCAACTCCAATCATAAAGAACCTTTTATAGCATTCCTTTGCAATGTTGTGGCCGCGTCCTGGGCCATTTTCTCACTTACTGCTGTATCGATGTATTTGTTTAGACTTACTCCTGCAGCACTTGCAGCCGCTTGAATTTCTTCTTTCCTACCTTTTTTTACAACGTAATTGATTCTGTCGTAGGCTTTGGCATTATATTTTGCTTTGCTTTCGTTGCTTGTCTTCCCGCTCAAACTTTCACCTTCTTTCTGTATAGTTATATTACACCATTCACAATACTTGTGCAAGTATGCATTATTAACAAAATCAACAATAGGCATACTTGCGCATTTTGTTTATTATTCCATCTTGCATACTTATGTAAGTATGCTATAATAGGCACATACAGAGAGGGAGCGCAAGCTAAACCGTATCGCTCGACCCTAGAATAAACGGTTTCGGAACGGTGACAGCCCGGAGAGACGGGCAAGACAAAATTCAGGAGGTACACACAATGAGTATTCAGGAAATTGACATCAAGGTAAAAGAGCTACGGGAGCTGCAAACCATGGTGGAAGAGGCCACCGCCCAAATCGAGGCCATCAAGGATTCCATCAAACTGAAAATGGTGGACGAGGGAACAGAAGTGCTCCAGGGCGACGGCTGGAAAGCCACCTGGCACACCGTCACCACCAGCCGCCTGGACAGCAAGGCATTGAAGGCCGCCCATCCCGATCTGGTAGTTCAGTACAGCAAAGCCACCAACACCACCCGCTTCACCCTGGCATGAAAAAAGCCCCTTGTGCAAGCCCTGGAAAGCAAACGCACAAGAAGCTAGGAACCCCGGCGGGGGCAAGGTCATTATAACCAAGATCCCGCCACACGTCAAGAGAAAGGATTAAAGAATCATGGTAAAAACGAAAGCTATTGCACTGTCCGACATTGGAGAAGTTGAACTTGACCTTGACCACCTGGACAACCTCTTGGGGCTGTACGCCGAATTCATGAACGATGAACTCATGCAGCTGCGGCAGGACAAAGAAAAGAGCTGGCAAGAAAAAGCCTTCTTGCAGCGCTACGACATGGCCGACAGCCTTTTACGAGCGATCATGGAATCATTGGCCGCCACGCGGGCAAATGTGGAACGGCTGAGCAATACCACCGCCGTGGCGGGCCTTCCGGCTGAGCTGCAAAGCCTGACCGCAGACCAAAAGCGGGAGCTTCTGGAGCAGGTGATTGAACACAAAGGGTAAAGGAATTCCCCCACTGCACCGGCTCAAAGTGCAGCGGGGGAATGTCAAGAGGTACGGAGCGTATGTGAGAAGCGATATCAGAACATTTGTGCAACATCCGTATTATAGCCGGCTTGACCGGCATTGTCAAGAGGAAGGAAAACATGGCAAGCATCAAGGAGCGCAACGGTTCCTACCAGATCACTGTAAGCATGGGCCGGGACGTATACGGCAAGCAGATTTTGAAGTATGCAAGTTACACCCCTGAACAAGGATTGACCCCGAAGAAGCGGCAAAAGGCTGTTGAAGCCTTTGCATTCGATTTTGAACAGCGGTGCTTAAACGGGCAACTGCTGGAAGGTGAGAAAATCACCCTGAAAGATTTCATTACCCGCTGGGCAGCCGAGAAAGCCCAACAGGAGCTACAGCCCGGAACCCTAGAAAAATACCAGGCCGTGATTGATTCCTTTATCCTGCCCGCCCTGGGCCATATGAAACTATCAGAGATCAAGCCCCACACCGTAAACGCTTTCTTTGTCTCCCTGACGAAAGACGGCAGCCGCCACGATGGAAAGCCGGGCGGCTACAGCAAAGGAACCATCAACAAGGTTTCCAATGTACTTTCCTCCATTCTGCGGACTGCGGTAGAATGGGAGGCCATAGAGCGAAACCCCTGTGATGCCGTCCGGGTCAAGGCAGAGGACAGCGCAGAAAAAGTAAAATTTTTCACACCCCAGCAGGCCGCCGCTTTTCTGGACTACATCAGCAAGCCCTACACCATCCACACCAAGGGTCATACCCGGACGGATGACACAGGCAAGCAGTACACCGTAGGCGACTACACCAGCACCAAAGAGCTTCCCACACAGCTGAAAGTTTTGTTCTCTCTGGCCATCTATTCCGGCCTGCGCAAGGGCGAAATCCTGGCTCTGACCTGGGACGACGTGGACTTTGAAAACAACACCGTGGCGGTCACAAAGGCCGCCGCAGTGGTAGGCGGGCAGCAGATCGTGAAGGTTCCCAAGACCCGGAACAGCTACCGCCTGATTTCCATACCCCGCAGCATCACCCAGCAGCTTCAGCAATGGAAGCTGGAGCAGACCCGTTACCGTTTGCAGGTGGGGGCCTACTGGGAAGGTGACAACTGGATATTCACACAAGACAATGGCAAGATGATGAGCTACTACACCCCTTACAGTGCCTTGCAGGATATTCTAAACCACTACAACGCCGGCAAGAACGAAACCGACAAACTGCCTATGATTCCCTTTCACGGACTGCGGCACACAAAAGCCACCTTGCAGATTGCCGCCGGTACGGATGTACGCACGGTATCAGCTATCCTAGGCCACCGGGAGACAAGCACCACAATGAATATCTACAGCCACAGCCTGCAAACCGCAGAACAGGAAGCCGCCGCCAATATGGAGCGACTACTTGCAAAGCAAGCATAAATTTCACACTTGTTAGGCAAATGTTAGGCAGCACCCAAAACAGCAAAAACCCGCTTTCTCAAAAAGTTCTAAAAACGCGCAAAATCCCCCGAAACCGTCATGGTTTCGGGGGTAATTTGTGGAGCTAGTGACCTGACTCGAACAGGCGACCTTCTCATTACGAGTGAGATGCACTACCGACTGTGCTACACTAGCATCACAAGCTCGTTTATTATAGCCGCTCTTTGGGAAAAAGTCAAGACTTCGATCAAATATTCAGCTCCTGGATTTTTTTGCGGAGGAGCAGCAGGTCATCAAAGGTCTCGGGGCGCTTGGTGGGGTCGCGGAGGAGGGCGGAGGGGTGGTACATGGCGGAGTAGAGGACGCCGTCCCGGGCTGTCCAGGTGCCGTGATCACGGGTGATGCGGAACTCTGGAGCGATCAGGCGCTGGGCGGCAATGCGGCCCAGGCAGACGATGATCTTCGGCTGCAAAAGCGCAATTTGATTTTCCAAAAAGCCAATGCAGGCGTCCTGCTCCTGGGGCTGGGGGTCCCGGTTGCGAGGCGGGCGGCATTTGACGATATTGGCGATGTAGCATTTCTCCCGGTCCAGGTCGATGATGGAGAGCATATCGTCCAGGAGCTTGCCTGCGGGACCCACAAAGGGGACGCCCTGCAGGTCCTCCTGCTCCCCCGGGCCCTCGCCCACAAAGAGCAGACGGCTGCTGCGATTGCCCACACCGAAGACCACATTATGGCGGGTCCTGCACAGCTCACAACGGTCACAGTGCAGGCATTTTTCTTCCAGTTCTTCCCAGGTTTCCATTACTGACTCCTTCTCCGGCTCTTTCTTCTCTTGCGGCGTCTGGTCTGGGCCCGGTAGCGCAGATAGGAATTGATGGCCAGATAGCTGACAACCGGCACCAATATGACAGCACAGACAATCAGCACCACCCCGGAAAGGCTGCTTCTCTCGCTTTGGGTCTGGGGCGCCAGGGCGCTGTAGACCGTCAGGCCCGAATCCGCAGCGGTACGCACCGGCTGCTGCGCCAGCAGCTGGGCCTCCGTCAGGCAGGAATTGCTGTACCAGAGCTCTACCGTACCGATGACGGAATCCTTTTCGATGGGGGCCGACAGGCCGCCGTCCCGGGCGGATACATTCCGGATAAGGTTTGCCATTCTGGCTTTGGAGGGCAGCACCGTATCGACGTTTACATTGGCCACACCCACAACATTCGTCTCACCGCCGGCCACCGGCAGCTGGGTCAGGCTCATGCCGTTGTAGATCACCCGGTGGACCAGGAAATTATTATAGGCATAGCCCAGGAGCTTCACCATTTCATCGAAGTTGCCATAGCTGGTCACCTGCCAGCCGTTGGACGCGAAGACACGGGTGGCCCCCATGATGACGCAGACCAGATTCATGCCCGTTACACCTGCGGTCTCCGTATTGTCCGCGGTGACCACAATGCTGGCCCCGGTATCCGCGGAATAACTGGCGAAGCCGCTGGTGACCCGGTCGTCAATATACTTGGTGACGATCTTATTCTGCATCATATAGTCCAGAGATTGCAGGTTCCGCTTCTCGGACAGGTTGGTGGCCGGGACCTCATAGGTCTGGGTGGAGAGCAGTTCCTTCACCGCGGGATTGTCGCTGCAAGCCATCATGATGCGGACCATATCCCGAGCGGTGGTGGTCTGGTTGCCGGAACCGACACCGTGGACATCCGTAAATTCCGTGCTGGTGCAGCCCAGCTGCTTCACCCGCTGATTCATCATATCCACAAAAGTGGCCCGGGTGCCAGCCACATACTCCGCCAGTGCCACAGCGGCATCGGCAGCATTCTGCATGATCATGCAGTGCAGCAGATCCTTGACGGACATCTGCTCCTCACTTTTCAGCTTGGTACTGGTTGCGCCGCCGGGGATTCGGGAGGCGATGCCGGGCTGGACCGTTACGACGGTGTCCAGGTTCTCCACCCGTTCCACAACAATCAGAGCCGTAACGATCTTGGAAAGCGCTCCGGGGGGCAGCTTGGTGTCGGGATTATAGGCATAGACCAGGGTTCCTGTATTGCGCTCATAGATAATGGCCGCCTGGGCCGTATCCAGCTTTCGGTCCGAACCGGCCAGGGGGACCTGCCCGTCCAGCGTGCGGCAGCCGTTCAGGATGCTGACGGAGCCGAAGGCATACTCCGTCTGGGGGGCCTGGGCATCCTGCGCCAGGTCCGGCAGGGTCTCGGTCATGGCCGGGTCTTCGGTCTCATCCGTTGCGGTGGTCTCTGCATAGGCAGGAATGCTCAGGAACCCGGCGGTTATGCTCAGCGCCAAAAGCAGTGAAAGCAAGTTTTTTTTCATGGTTTCCCCCTAAAATTTTACTGCCGGGGTTGTCCGGCAGGAAAAAGTCGTGTATACTATTGATATTATAACAGTATTTCAAATCCCCGTCAATCCGTCCTTGCGGCTATTTGCAAAATGGTCATGATTTGTTCAGGATTTTGGGGAGCTTCCTGGGAGAAAGGGGTATTGTATGACGATCCTGGTAGTAGATGACGAGGCTCTGCTCGTCAAGGGAATCCGCTTCAATCTGAAAAGCGACGGCTATGACGTGATCACCGGCTCCAACGGTCAGGAGGCCGTGGAGCTGACCAAAAGTGAAAATCCGGACCTGGTGGTGCTGGATGTGATGATGCCGGTCATGGACGGGCTGACGGCCTGCAGCCGCATTCGGGAATTTTCCGATGTGCCCATCATCCTGCTCACCGCCAAGGTGGACGACATGGACAAGCTCATGGGCTTCGACCACGGGGCCGACGACTACCTGACCAAGCCCTTCAACATTCTGGAGCTGAAGGCCCGCATCCGGGCCCTGCTGCGGCGGTCCGGGGCCGGTGAAAAGCAGGAGACCAACCGGCTCACCGGCGGCAACATCACCCTGGACCTGGACGCCCGGAATGCCTATAAGGGCAGCGAGCTGGTGGTGCTCACCGCCAAGGAATTCGACGTGATCGAATTCCTCATGCGCAATGCCAACCGGGTCTATTCCCGGGAAGCGCTGCTCGACACCATCTGGGCCTATGAATATCGCAGCGATATTCGGACGGTGGACGTCCATATCCGTCGGCTGCGGGAGAAGCTGGAGGAAAATCCAGCTGAACCCCAGCATATTCTGACCAAGTGGGGAGTGGGCTACTATTTCCGAAAGTAAAATGACCCGGCTGCGGGGGTACCGTACCGCCCAATTTCACTACACCCTGACTTACATTGCCGTTACGGCGGCGGTACTGCTCTTTCTGAATCTTTTCTGTACCCGTCTCAGCCAGAGACTGTTCTACGAAAACAAGGAAAGCGCCATGATTGAAAAATGCCAGCTGGCCTCGGACGAGCTGTCCACCCTGGACGTATGGAACACCGCCACGGTTTCCGGCATTCTGAATCAGCTGGAAAGCCTCCGGGCCTCCCGGCTGCTGGTGACTGACAGCGCAGGTCTGTGCATCTACGACAGCACCGGAGAAGCCCTGGGGCAGTATGCCCTTCTGCCGGAAATTCTGGGGGCCTGCCAGGGCAACGATGTATTCACCTGGCGCTACCACAGCGGGGCCATGATCTCCCGGGCCGCCACGCCCATTGTAGACTTCGGCACCGTGGCCGGCTGCGTCTACATCACGGAATACGACACCGCCCAGGGTGCCGTCATCGATTTGCTGCTGCAAACCATTCTCCGGGTCACGGTCATCCTGGAGCTGGCGGTGATTCTCTTTTCCCTGATCTACACCAGCCACTTCTCCCGCCGGATGCGGGCCATTATGGACTCCATGCACACCATCCAGAAGGGCAACTATGACCAGAAGGTCAACGTGGGCGGCAACGACGAGCTAACGCTGCTGGCCAGTGAATTCAACGACCTGACAGAACGGCTGCAAAACTCCGAGGAGAAGCGCCGCCGGTTCGTCTCCGACGCCTCTCACGAATTAAAGACCCCGCTGGCCTCCATCAAACTGCTGACGGACTCCATTCTGCAAAACGATATGGACGCCGACACCATGCGGGAATTCGTGGAGGACATCGGCAGCGAGGCCGAGCGCTTAAACCGCATGACCGCCAAGCTCCTGTCCCTGACCAAGGTGGACGGTCAGCCTCTGCCGGAGGCCGAGCTCATCCGCATGGCCCCCACCATCCGCCAGGTCGCCAAAATGCTGAACCCCGTGGCGAAAAAAAGCGGCATTTCCCTGGAGCTGGAGCTGGACGGGGACAGCACCGTGCTCATCACCCGGGACGACCTGTACCAGATTGTCTTCAACCTTATGGAAAACGGCATCAAGTACAACCGCCCCGGCGGCACCGTCTCCGTAACCCTGAGCCGCAGCATGGACCTTGCCAAGCTCACCGTGGCGGACACCGGCATGGGCATTCCCGAGGAGGCCCTGAGCCACATCTTCGAGCGCTTTTACCGGGTGGATAAGGCCCGCTCCCGGCAGACCGGCGGCAGCGGCCTGGGGCTGGCCATTGTCCGGGCCATCGTGTCCCGGAACCGGGGCGAGATCCGGGTGGACAGCCAGGTGGGCGTCGGCACCCGATTTTATGTGACCTTCCCGATTTTTGATACGGAGGTGGATGCCACATGAAGCGCGTCATTGCCATTGCTCTGGCTCTGCTGCTGCTCACAGGCTGCACCCCCTCCCCCGCCGGAGAAAATACCGTTACATTCTATTATCCCCGAAAAAACCTGGTCTACAGCTTCTCCGATCTGCCCATCGGTGCAGAGGCCCGGGACTGTGCGGATGAAGCGCTGGAGTATGTGCTGCGGCTATACGTGCTGGGGCCAACGGACGAAAACCTGGAAAGCCTCTACCCCAGCGGCATCCGGCTTCTGACCGTCGCCGAGGAGAACGGCGCTCTGACCGTCACCCTCTCCCCTGCCGGCAACCAAATGCAGGAAATCGATTTTTCCCTGGCCGGAGCGTGTCTGGCCAAGACCTGCATCGGCTACGGCGGCTATTCCTCCGTAACCATCCAAAGCGGAGATCGGGAGCTGACCCTAAAAAACAACGACCTGCTCTTCCGGGATAACAGCGCCACCCTGGACAGCAGCGAAGAGGAGAAAGAACCATGAAATGCATTTCCTGGAACGTAAACGGCCTGCGAGCCTGTGTGGGCAAGGGCTTTGAGGAGGTTTTCCGGAACCTGGACGCAGACTTCTTCTGCCTGCAGGAGACCAAGCTCCAGCCCGGGCAAATCAGCCTGGAAACCCCCGGCTACGGCCAATTCTGGAACTCCGCCGAGAAAAAGGGCTATTCCGGCACGGCCATCTTCGCCAAAAAACCGCCCCTGTCCGTGACCTACGGCATCGGCGTTCCCGAGCTGGACACGGAGGGACGGCTGATCACACTGGAATACGACCGTTTTTATCTTGTCACCTGCTATACCCCCAATTCCCAGCAGGAGCTGAAACGGCTGGACCATCGGCTCAGCTGGGACAAGGCCTTCCGGGAAGATCTGGTGGCTCTGGATGCTAAGAAACCGGTCATTGCCTGCGGCGACCTGAATGTGGCGGCCACAGCCATTGACCTGAAAAATCCCAAAACCAACGAAGGAAACGCCGGCTATTCCCTGCCCGAGCGGGAATCCTTCGCCGCGCTCCTCTCCGCCGGGTTTACGGACAGCTTCCGCTGCCTGTACCCGGAAAAGATTCTCTATTCCTGGTGGTCCTACCGCTTCCAGGCCAGGGCCAAGAATGCCGGCTGGCGCATTGACTATTTTCTGGTGTCTGACCGCATCCGGGATAACATCACCCAGGCGGATATCCTGACGGATATCCAAGGCTCCGACCACTGCCCGGTGACGCTGGAGATCGACATATAAATCAAATAGAGGGCTGTTGGAAAAGTCCCCTTCTACCGCAGTGGCCAGTGCTTCCTAGCACTGGCCACAAAAACCATTTTTTGCCGAAAAGTTATCCACAGCCCATTTATTATAGAACCAGAATAAGGTTCAACCGATGCCCACTCCCCATTCCACAAATACGCCAACATAGCATAAACGCACCATTGCTGGCTCCAGGCTGCAGCCTCAGAGTTGGCAATGGTGCGTTCATGTCTCAATATGCTTTATTGCATTTCATTTACTACGCTCAGGATTTCCCTTACATGATATCCAGCTCCGCCGTCACCTGGTAGTAGTCACAGGCATGGGCGGTATAGTTCCGGACGTTTTCCTTGGAGATCATGTTCATTTGCAGGAAGGAGCAGAAGACATAGGCATTGTCGTCCAGGATCATCTGCTGGAGCTGCACCGCAATCTCCCCCCGCTTGGTTGTGTCGAATTCCTTCGACAGTTCTTCGATGAGGGCTGTCACCTCGGGATTGTCATAAGCGCCGAAATTATAGCTCATGCCGGGAACGCAGGAGGTGGTGAAAAAATACTGGGGATCCCCGGAAGGGGCCGTGACCAGGGCGGAAGCGTAGACATCCCAGCTGGTCATATCTGCCAGGAACTCCCGGCGGGAAGCCGTGCAGTTGATATCCACGTCCATGCCGATCTCCTTCAGGGAGGCCTGGGCCGCTTCGGCCAGAAGGGGCAGCTCCTGACGGCTGGGGTAGGTCAGCCAGCGGATCGTCAGCTTCGTGCCGTTCTTTTCCCGGATGCCGTCACCGTCGGTATCCACCCAACCGGCCTGCTCCAGAAGCGCCTTAGCCCCCTCAGGGTCATATTCTTCCGCCTTTACGTGCTCGCCGCCAAAGCTGCTGAAACCATCCGGGAAGGCGCCGTTGGCAGCAACCCCGTGGCCATCCAGCAGGGTTTTCACAAATCCCGCTTTGTTGATGCCCATGGCAATGGCCTTCCGCACGGCGGCGTCCTGAATGACAGGACTTGTCATATTCATGCTGGCAAAGAAGGCCCGGGAGGTCTGAATGGCGGAAAACTGATAGCCGCCGTTTTCAAAATTGGGGTAGGCCTCATAGGCCATGCCATAGGCGGCATCAATATCGCCGGCCTGCAGGGCCGCGGACAGGGTATCTCCGTTGGACAGTGTGCGGACGGTCAGCTCGTCCAGCTTGGGAGTACCGTCCCAGTAATTGCCGTTGGGGATAAGGGTCAGATGGTCGTCCGTGACCAGTTCCTTCACCACATAGGGGCCGGTACCGGCTACAATGCCGGTTTCAAAATCCGAGGCATCCACATCGATGATGCAGCCGTAGGGGTCCCCCAGGTAATTCATCAGGGCGGGGTTCGGCTCGCTGGTGGTAATGGTCAGGGTCTGCCCCTCTGCCTGCACGTCCACGATCTTGGTATCGCTGGGAGCCCGGTCGTGGTTTTTCAGCAGGTGCTCCAGGCACTGCTTCACGGCTTCGCCGTCCATCTCCCTGCCGGAAGAGAACTTCACGCCCTCCCGGAGGGTAATCGTCCAGGTGCAGTCGCCGTCATTGGTCCAGTCCGTTGCCAGCCAGGGCTCCAGCTCCATGGAATCCGTGTAGTGGACCAGAGTCTCGCCGATGCCATAGCGGATGCAGGCCCAGCCATTGTAGGTCCTGTGGGGGTCCACCGTCTCCTCCCAGTTTTCGGAATTGAAGGTGGTGTCGCCGATGACCATGGTTTTCTTCGCAGCCGGGGCAGAAGCCTGCTCCGTACTGCCGCCATTTGCGGAAGAATCCGCTGCGTTGCTGCCGCAGCCCGTCAGCAAAAGAAGCGTCAGGCAGGCAACCAGCAAAAGGGATATGTACTTATTCACTTTTATTCGTTCCTTTCATGGTTGTTTTATGTTTTGCCGGACGTCACGGCATCACATCAAAATTATATTACAAAACGCTGTCGATCAGGCGTTTCGTATAGTCATTTTTCGGTGCGCGGATTACGGCGTCCGGCGTCCCTTCCTCCACAATTTCCCCACGGTACATAACCAGCACCCGGTCGCAGAACTGCTGGACCAGGGAAATATCGTGGCAGATGAAGAGGATCGACAAATTTTTGCCCCGCTGCTTCCGCAGCTCGTTCAAAAGGGAAATAATCTCCTTCTGCACCGTCACATCCAGCGCAGAGGTTGCCTCATCGCAGATCAGCAGCTTTGGCTCAATGGCCAAGGCCCGGGCAATGGCCGCCCGCTGGCACTGGCCGCCGCTGACCTGATGGGGATAGCGATTTGCAAATTCTCCGGGGAGGCCGCATTTTTCCAGCAGCGCCTTCACCCTCTTTTGGGTCTCTTTTCGGGTGAGACCCGCATTGCGCAGACTTTCTCCGATGCCGTCCCCCAGGGTGCGGCGGGGATCGAAGGAATCCGTTGGTGTCTGGAAAACCATCTGCATCTGTCTGTAGACTTCCCGCAGCTGCTTTCCCTTCCTATGGGTAATTTCCTGTCCCTCCAAAAAAATGCTTCCGGCTGTAACATCGGTCAGCCGGGAAATCATATTCACGGCGGTGGTCTTTCCGCTGCCGCTCTCGCCGATGATGGCCAGGCACTCCCCGGGGAACAGTTCAAAGCTGATTCCGTTTACCGCGGCAATTTCCCGTTGCCCGGAAAAGGTCTTCGTCAGCGCCTCTACTTTCAAGATCGGTTCCATTGCTTTTACCTCCGAAGCCGGGGGACGGCGGATAGCAGCGCTTTGGCATACGCGCTTCTTGGATTCGACAGGACCTGGTCGCATCTGCCGTATTCCACGCACTTCCCGTCCTTCAGCACCAGAACGTTGTCCGCCAAAGCCCCGATGACTCCCAGATTGTGGGAAACCAAAACAATGGCTGTGCCAAAGGTTTTGCGAACCTGCGCCATTTCCTCCACCACCTGCTTCTGAATGGTCACATCCAGCGCGGAGGTGGGCTCATCCGCCAAAAGCACGCTGGGCCGTAAGAGCATGGCCGCTGCAATACCGATGCGCTGCTGCATACCGCCGGAGAGCTCAAAGGGATAGGACGCCAAAATCCGCTCCCCGTTTTCAAAGCCCAGCTTTTCGAGCATTTCCAGCGCCTGGGGCCCAAATTCCGCTCTGGAAATTTTGCCGTGGGCGCGCATCGTCTCATACAGCTGCGCCCAAACCGTGCGGATGGGGCAGAAGGCGCTTCCGGCGTTCTGAAAAATGTAGCCCAACTCCGGGCCATTCAGCTTGCGGAGTTCCTTGGATGGCAAACCAAGCAGATTCCTGCCCCGGTAGCAGATCTGCCCCTTTGTAACGCAGCCCTCGCTGCCAAGCAGCCCCATGGCAGCCTTGATCAGTGTGCTTTTGCCGCTGCCGCTCTCCCCCACAATGCCCAGGATCTCCCCAGGTTCCAGAGAAAAGCTCACATCCTGCACCACCGGCTGCCCCAAATAGGAAAGCTCCACATGGTCATATTTGAGTATGGCTTCCATTTGCTTACCTCCGGCTTTTGGGGTCTGCATAGTCCCGGACGGTGTCGCCCAGCAGGTTAAAAATCATAACCGAGATGAAGATCGCAATCCCCGGGCTGAAAGGGATCCAGGGAGACGTAGTCATCAGGCTCCGGGTATCACTCATCATGCTGCCCCATTCGGGAATGGGAGGCTTGGCCCCCAGCCCTAAAAAGCTCAGGGCCGCCAGCTCCATCATCATGGTGCCGATGTCCAGCATAGATGTGATCAGAATGGGGCCCATAATGTTGGGCAGGATGTGCCCCAAAATGATCTTTCCTGTGCTGCTGCCGGAAAGGCGGACCGCCTTCATCCAAGCCGTCTCCTTCTGAGCCAAGGTCTGGCTTCTGGCGATTCTGGCGTACTTGGGCCAGGAGATGGCCGCCAAGGCAATCATTGCGTTTTGCAGTCCGCCGCCCAGGGTTCCCGCAACCGCCAGTGCAAACACCAGCCCGGGAAAGGCCAGAAACACATCCGAGAGCCGCATCAGCACCGTATCCACCCAGCCTCCGGTCCAGCCGCAGGCAACGCCCACCGCCGTGCCAATCGCTGTGATCACAGCGACCAGCAGGAGCGTTGAAAAAATACTGGCACGGCTGCCTGCAATGACCCGGGACAGCATATCCCGGCCATACCGGTCCGTGCCCAGAAGGTGCTCTCGGCTTGGCGCCTGCTTGGCAATATCCAGATTTTGCAGATAGGGATCATAGGGTGTGAGGTACTCGGAAAAGAAGGCGCACACCACCAGCACAATGGCCAGAACACTGAAAATGATCAAGCGGGTCTTCACCGTGTTTTTGGGATGCTTTTGCGGCTTGCATGTGCTCATCCTTCCTGCACCCCCAGTCGGATTCTCGGGTCAAGGACATGGTAGAGAATATCGGTGATCAGATTTACCACCACATAAATGATGGCCATCCAGACCACATAGGCCTGGATCAAGGGATAATCCCGCATGGTAATGGAATCCACCGCCAGCTTGCCCACACCGTCCCACATGAAAATGCTTTCAATAATGGCTGTGCCGCCCAGCAGGCTGCCGATGGACAGAGCCAGCAGAGTGATAATGGTCAGCAGCGCGGATTTCAGAACGCTTTTCCACAGGGTGACGCTTTCCCGGACGCCCCGGGCCTTGGCCCCCATAACATAGTCCTTACCCAACTCCTCCAGAACTGTAGCACGAACCTGCCGCAGATACTTGGCGGACATGGCAATGGCCAGGGTCAGCGTCGGCAGAATGGCACCGCCCAGCGTTGTTCCATTGGAAATCACGGGAAGCAGCTTCCATTTTATCGAAAAAAGCTGCATCAGCAGCAGCGCCACAAAGAAATTGGGCAGGCTGTTGCCGATAAAGCTGAAAAAGCGCAAAAAATAGTCCACGAACCGGTCCTGACGCACCGCCGCCCAGATTCCCAGGGGTATGGAAATCACCACCGTGGCAGCAACAGACAGACACGTAAGCAGCAGCGTAGCCGGAAGCTTGGAGACAAAGGTATCAAACACTTTTTTTCCGGAAACATAGCTCACGCCCATGTCTCCCGTCAGCAGACCCCTCAGCCATGCGCCATACTGCACCAAAAAAGGCTGATCCAGCCCCAGCTCCGCCCGCTTGGCATCAATGATTTCCTGGGCAACGGCCCCTTTGTCGCCATACAGCTCGATGATAGCATCGCTTCCTGCGGCCCGCATCATGGCAAAAGACAAAAAGGTAACACCCAGCAGTACGGGGAGCAGCTGCAAAAGGCGTTTGCTAATATACTTTTTCAAACAGAACGTCCCCTTTAATTTTCCAGCAGACCGGGCTTCCGGCCCTCCACCAGGAACATGGGGGTGGAGGCATTGTTGATCCGCTCCTCCTTGGTCCAGACCCGCCGCCAGATGTTTTCATCCGCACTGGCCTGGATTCCGTAGCTGCCCAGTACATTCAGGTCCCACTGGGGCCGGTGCTGCCTGGACAGTGGGGTCTGCCGGGCAATGGCCTCCATGGCATCCACATCCGTTCCGGCGTTCTCATCCCGCACATCGGAGTCAGCCAGATTTTCCCGATCCTGCCTGTGGCCCTGCTCTGCTTCCGCATCCCAGAGATACCGATACCAGTTGGCATCAAAGTTCAGCAGCAGCCCGCCGGGGGCCAGCACCCGGGTCCAATGGCCATAAGCTGCCTCCGGGTCGTGGAGATTCCAGGTCACATTCCGGGTAACCAAAACATCGAAGCTGTGGTCCGCAAAGGTCAGCTTCTCGGCATTCATCTGCCGAAAATCAATTTTATCCGCCAGTGCGCCTGCATTGCGCCCGGCCTCCTCCAGCATGGAGGCAGTGTAATCCACGGCAGTCACCCGGAAGCCCATCTCCGCCAGAATGATGGCGAAGAAGCCCGGGCCCGTGCCCACATCCAGCACCCGGATGGAGCCGGGCTTTCTGCCCGGGAAACGGGCGGCGATCCGCTCATAGAGGGCCGCACCCCAGATGTGCTTCTGCGCCGTGGCCAGCTCCTCCTGGTTGACACCGGAGTAACCGGATGCCCGGTGGGTCCAATAGTGGATATTTTCTTCCTCATAGGATGTAAACAGATTCATTTTTATTTCCCCCTCACCTCCGCAAAAGGGCGCCGCACCTCTTCCCATGGTGCAGCGCCTTTTCGGGAAGGTTGTGTATTAACCGTAGCTATATAGTAGCACAGCATTCTGGCCCACGGAAGCCCCCCGGGGGGTTCTATTTTGATAAAAATATCCCGATTTCGAAGGAGTTGGGCATTTGAAAACCACCTCTCGCGTTTGCAAGAGGCGGTTCCGCTTATTTCAGGATCTCGGAGAGCGTCTTCAAAAGGACCTTCAAATCAATGGGCTTTGCCAGATGGCCGTTCATTCCGGCAGCAATGGCCTCCTGGCGGTCCTCATCAAAGGCATTGGCCGTCATGGCAAGGATGGGGATCTGCTTGCAATAATTCCGGTCCATGGCCCGGATCTGCCTTGTGGCCTCGTAGCCGTTTCCGCACGGCTGAAGGATTCATAGATATATCCGGCTTTTTCAAGCTCCCATACGGCGGAAAACCTTGGCTTTAAGCCATTTTCACAAGGTTTTATAAACACTTGCGCGGGCTTATAAGAAGATTTCCGTCTATCAAATCAATATAAAATAATCGATATTTATTGCAGAACTCAAAACATTCCATCGCTTCTTGACTTTTTTCCCCGTCGCTGTTAGGATATTTGTATATATTAGCTTATGCTAACCAAGGATTCACAAGCTATGGAGGCATTTCGATGATCAGCATCATTTACCACGATGGAGCAACCGTATTCCCCTGCCCCCCCGGACAAGCCGCAGGCTTTGAGGACGCGGCCGGAAATGGGGAAATCCACGTTTATCCCCTGCTGAAAGGCGTAAGCGCCATGTTGATGCGGCTGGAAATGGAGGCATATACGGAGGTACGCTCTCAGCCCGGGCTGCTGGAAATCAACTTCTGTGTAGACGGCCGGTTCGAAACGAGTTTTTCTCTGCGAGAGCAGGTTCTGCTAAAGCCTGGTGATCTGGCCATCAGTTGCTATGACGGCCTGCACGGCAGCAGCTCGGAATCCCACTTTCCATTGGGCTACTATGAGGGCATCTGCCTTGAAGTAGAGCCAAAAGAGGCAATGCAGTGGATCAGGCGCTTTGCCCCTGCTTTTTCCATTGACTTTGATGCCTTAAAGCAAAATCTCCTGGGGACGCACTGGTATATGCACGGACCTGCCGGCCCCCGGTGCGAGCATGTTTTCCGGGAGCTGTACGAGAGTGCTGACTATTCGGACACAGCCTTTCTGCAGCTCAAGGTGCTTGAGCTGCTGATGCTTCTAAGCAGGATTCCCCGTGCCGCCGACGTCGTCTATTTCTCCGCCAAGCAGGCCGCACTGGTTCGCCATCTGCGGGATCACCTGCTGACGGATCGAGACGGCTACGTCTCCCTTTCCCAGCTGGCCGCAGAGCACGACATCTCCGTATCTCACCTGCAAAAGCTGTTCAAACAGATTTATGGCGTTCCTGTATACCATTACATCAAGGAATACCGCCTGGAACAGGCAGCGGTTGAGCTGGTGCGCAGTCAGAAATCCGTTACAGAAATTGCACAAGGCGCCGGATATGACAATGCCAGTAAATTTTCCGAAAGCTTTAAGAAGCGCTATGGCACCACCCCGTCCCAATACCGATTGAAAGCAAAGGATTCGTCAAAACAGAGCAGCGAAACCAAAATGGAGTAGTCTATCAAATTGGTATATGGTAAAGTACGCATTGGTTAGCAAAAGCTAACCAATTTCAGGAGGTGCTTTTATGAAAAAGAGAATCATTGCTTGTCTGTTGTGTGTATTTTGCTTGCTATCGGCTGTTGGCTGCACCAGCAGCGCGCCTGCCGAAGCGGCCGTTTCGGAAACAACTGCTTCCGAAACCATGGTCACGGAATCCCCGACTGTCGAAGCCACGGCCTCTGCAGAGGGATCCGCCTCCGGGGACTATCTGTCATCTATTGGCGGAACCTATGTAGAGCTGTTCCCGGAGCTTTCCAAACCGGAATACCGCCAGATCTGGATCGATGCCGTCACGCCGCTGGTAGGCGCTGAAAATGCAGAAGCCACCACAGATATGCTGCTTGGAATGTGCATGGCCGGAATCTACGGCCCAGAAGCCACCGAAAAATATGCGGCGGACCCAAACAGCATGGCCTTTGACTGCTATTTTCTTGGCGGCGTTCAGAAATTCGTGATGGACGGCAGCATCATTACGGGTTTGGATGCAGAGGGCAAGGAAATCTTCTCCCACAGCTACCAGGCCATGGATGTGGAAAATGAGAACGGCTTTCTGTTCTATCAGAGCGAGGATGAAAATTCCGGCGAATTCACCTATTTTGCCTTCTCCCCCGACTCCATGGAGACCACCTATCACCTGGAGTTCCGTTATGCGGAAGACATAAACGATTTGCAAAGCTGGTTTGAGGGCAATTATGCCTACTGGAACGCTGCCGGTATCGCGAAAAACTATAACCTGGAAACCATGCAGAATGTAATCGAACTGTTTGTCACAGAAAACCTTTCCTCTGCAGAGTAATTTCATCATGGGCACCTTCCGGCAAGGAAGGTGCCTGTCTATACAATTTTGAAGGACGGTGACCTCTTTGAAAAAACGTTCTGATTTCTCCCGGCTGATGGATTATGCCGGCGGGCACAGGTTCTTTACCTATGCTTCCTGGGTTCTGGCAGCCGTCAGCGCATTGCTGGCACTGGTTCCGTTTCTCTATATCTGGATGATTCTGCGGGACATTCTGGCCGCCGCACCGGACTACCCCCAGGCTGTGAAGATTCCCAGCTATGGCTGGATGGCGGTTCTATACGCCATCATATCCTATCTTGTGTATGTATGCGCCCTGCTGTGCTCCCATCTGGCTGCCTTCCGGGTTGCCACCAATCTGCGTCTGGCCACTGCGGAGCATCTGGCCAGGCTGCCCCTGGGCTTTACGGAAAGCTACGGCAGCGGCAAGCTGCGCAAGGTCATTCAGGAGAGCACCGGCGCAGCAGAGACCTTTCTTGCCCACCAGCTGCCGGACCAGTACAGCGCCATGGCAACCCCTGTAGGGCTGCTGGTGCTGCTGTTCGTATTCGACTGGCGGCTGGGCCTATTGAGCCTGGTGCCCGTATTCCTGGCTTTTGCCATTATGGCAACCATGACTGGGGCACGGATGGCAGAAAAAATGCGCCAGTATGGCAATGCTCTGGCAGCTATGTCCAATGAGGCCGTAGAATATGTCCGGGGTATCCCTGTGGTGAAAACCTTCGGGCAGTCTGTATTTTCCTTCAAGAAATTCAAGGCTGCCATCGATGAGTACGAGAAATGGGTCATCGCCTATACCAAGGAGCTGCGCCTGCCCATGATGTTCTACACGGCAGCCATCAACGGCGTCTTCGCTTTTCTGATTGCAGGCGGTCTGCTGTTCACCCGGAAGGGCATCACGCCCGAATTTCTGCTGAATCTGCTGTTCTACATTATCATCACGCCGGTGATCTCTCTGACGCTGACGAAAATAATGTACATGAGTGAAAATAAAATGGTGGTTGCGGACGCCCTGAGCCGGATCGACTCTATTCTGGAGGCTGCTCCCGTTTCTGTAAGTGAACAGCCCCGGCACCCCAAAGACGGTTCCGTGTCCCTGCGGGATGTACATTTCAGCTACGATGGTAAGGCGGATGTTATCAAAGGAATCTCCCTCGACATTCACCCCGGGCAGACCGTAGCCCTGGTTGGCCCCTCCGGCGGCGGCAAATCCACCCTGGCCAGCCTGATGGTCCGATTCTTCGACGTGCAGAGCGGCAGCGTCTCCATTGGCGGTGCGGATGTCCGGGACATTCCAAAGGCAGAGCTTATGGATACCGTCTCCTTCGTCTTTCAGAACAGCCGCCTGCTCAAGGGCACGATTCTGGACAACGTGAAGCTCGGAAAACCCGATGCTTCCGAAGAGGAGGTCCTTGCAGCGCTGAAAAACGCGCAGTGCATGGACATCATCGGGAAGTTCCCCGAGGGTATCCACACCGCCATCGGCACCAACGGGGTGTATCTCTCCGGCGGGGAACAGCAGCGCATTGTCATTGCCCGGGCCATGCTGAAAAATGCGCCCATTCTGATTCTGGACGAGGCCACAGCCTTTGCCGACCCCGACAATGAAGCCAAGGTTCAAGCCGCCTTCGCGGAGCTTGCCAAGGGCAAAACCGTCATCATGATTGCCCACCGGCTTTCCACAGTGGCAAATGCCGACTGCATCTACGTGGTGGAAGACGGACAGATCGCCGAAAGCGGGACGAAGGACGCGCTCTGTGCCGCCGACGGTCTGTTTGCAAAGATGTGGCGGGACTACCAATCCTCTGTGGAATGGAAGGTTGCAAAGGAGGGATAAATGCCATGATTGAAAAAATTCAAAGAGCCACTGCCAGCTCTCCACAGGGCGCCCAGGGACTGGTGAAGGGTGTTTGGGCCTGCGCATTGCAGAATATTGCCTTTATGCTGCCTACCAGCCTTCTGTATTTCCTGGTCCGGGACCTGATGGTCGGCAGCACAGCGGGCCGGGGAGCCTTTTACGCCTGCGGATGCATCGTCTGCTTCCTGCTGATTTTGCTGACGACCTGGTTTCAATACAACGGCACCTATTTTACGACCTACAAAGAAAGCGGTGTCCGGCGGCTGAGTCTGGCCGAACGCCTGCGGAAGCTGCCTCTGTCCTTCTTCGGCAAGCGGGACTTAGCCGATCTGACCAGCACCATCATGTCAGACTGTGAGGTACTGGAAAAGACCTGTTCGCACTTCATTCCCGGCCTCTTCGGCTCCCTGATCTCCACGGTGCTGATTGCCGTGAGTCTGTTTGCCTTCGATTGGCGCATGGCGCTGGCGGCACTGTGGGTCATTCCCGTATCCATCGCCATATTGCTGGGCAGCTACAAGGTCCAGGACCGGGTTCAGGCAAAAACCATGGCCGTCAATATGGCCTGTGCCGACGGCATCCAGGAATACATCGAAACCATGCGTGACCTGAAAGCCTGCAATGCAGAGAGCAGCTACCTCAGTGGGCTTGGCGCAAAAATCCGCGCCGTAGAAAAGCAGACCGTTGCCGCAGAGCTGACCAATGCCGTTTTCGTCACCTCCGCAGGCATGGTGCTGAAGCTGGGCATTGCCTCCGTGGCGCTGACAGGCTCCATGCTGCTGATCCGGGGGGACATTGGCGTGCTGACCATGTTCCTGTTCCTTTTGGTTGCCTCCCGGCTGTATGACCCCATGCAGGGGGCACTGCAAAATCTGGCCGCCATCATCGCCATGCGCACCAATGTGGCCCGCATGAACGAAATTCTGGAATGCCCCATCCAGACCGGCAGCGAGCAGCTCACCAACCGGGGCTTCGACATTGCCTTCGACCACGTCGCCTTTGCCTACAACTCCGGTGAAACGGTACTGAAGGACGTATCCTTTACCGCCAGGCAGGGCGAAGTCACGGCCCTGGTTGGTCCCTCCGGCGGCGGCAAGACTACAGTCTCCCGGCTGGCCACCCGGTTCTGGGACAGCCAGAAAGGCCGCATCACCGTAGGCGGCATGGACATTTCCAAAATTGACCCGGAAAAGCTCATGAGCCTGTATTCCATCGTCTTCCAGGATGTGACCCTGTTTGACAACACCATTTTGGAAAACATCCGCCTGGGCCGCAAGGATGCTACAGATGAAGAGGTCCTGGCCGCGGCAAGGCTTGCAAACTGCGATGAATTTGCGGAAAAGCTTCCGGACAAGTGGAATACGCCCATCGGTGAAAACGGCTGTGCACTCTCCGGCGGTGAACGGCAGCGAATTTCCATCGCCCGGGCCTTTCTGAAGGATGCCCCCATCATTCTGCTGGATGAGGCAACTGCCAGCCTGGACGTGGAAAATGAAACGTTGATTCAGACGGCGCTGTCCCGGCTGATTCAGAAGAAGACCGTGCTGATCATCGCCCACCGCATGCGTACCGTAGCAGGGGCCGATGAAATCGTTGTGCTGTCCGACGGCATTGTGGCCGAACACGGCAGCCCGGACGCCCTTTACGCCCGGAACGGACTCTACACCCACATGGTAAAGCTACAAACCGACAGCCAGAGCTGGACGATTTAAGCCATTGCAAAAGGCCCTGCGGCAAAACCTGCCGCAGGGCCCTCTGTTATTCAAAATCTCCCTGATTCAGGCTCTCATACACCGTCGGCCTGCTCCGGGGGATCTCCCGGGTGCGGGTGACCGACCAGAGAATCGTTCCGAGGACCAGGACCAGGCCCATGCAGATGGCCATAACGGAATAGGCAAAGGCCGCCTGGCTGCCGTGGCGCTGGACATAGTATTCCATATACCCCGCGCCACCCAGAAACAGCAGGCTCACCACCCACAGCGATGCCGCCCCGGGCTTCCAGCCGCCGGTTTTCAGATAGCGCACCGTAAAGCACACCAGTGCCGCCACCACCGCCGCCAGCCCCAGCACCTGGGTCACACTGACGAAGCCGTTGCTCAGGAAATAGGTGGAGTCGATCCGGGTGGAGTCCAGCACCGCCTGAGTCCCGCCGTAATACAGGCAGAACAGCCAGAACAGGTCCCCGGGACGGCGATGGTATTCCCGGCGGCGCAGGAAGTACACAACCAGCAGTACCGCCAGGATCACCCCGGCCAGGACGGCCTGGATGGCGAGGGTATTGAACCGGTATTCCACAGCCCCTGTGGAAACACTCAGGACGCTTCCGCCCCAGAAGGAACCTTCCGGCAGAATGGCTCCCCGGTCAGAGGAATTGGTCAGGCAGGAAAGTCGTCCCAGGGCAATGGCCCCGGCCCCCGCCATGCTCATGGCATCCAGCATAGCCCCCAGATGGCGGCCCCGGCGCAGTGCCGCCAGGATCAGCGCCGCCAGGAAAACACCGGCAAAGGCCCCCGCCAAAAGGAAGCCGCCCACGCTGTAGTCCGTCAGGGCTGCGGCCAGGCTTTCATAGGCGTCCCGCCGGAAATACCAGTGGGCCAGTCTGGCCCCCAGTATTCCAAGGCCCAGGCTCAGGGGCAGCGCCCAGAAGCCTCCCAGGTAGTCTTCCTCATCCCACAGATACAGGAACAGAAACAGCAGCATGCCCACACCGCAGGCCATGGTCACAATTGCCGTGCTCCAATACACCATGTACCGGCCCCAGATAAAAGCGATACTCTCCATGGTCAGTTCTCCTTCGGCTTTGCCGTAGCAAAATAGAATATGTCGCTGATCAGCCGCTGGCTGCCGTAGCTGATACTGTTGAGGACCTCGTTATTCATGACCACCGTGGAGGTCTGGCCGCCGTCCAGATTGTAGGCACGAATGCAGCCTGTATTAGCGCAGAGCTTCACCAGGTCCTTGCCCGTAGGCATATAGTAGCAGCCCCGCTCATAGTTGCACACCACAACCAGGTAGTGCAGACGGTCCATCTGGCACAGGGCCTCCCGGGAGAAATTGCCCTTCAGCTCTCCGACAAAATATGTGGGCAGCTCCTGGGGCTGATGGTCCTCCACCAGGATAGGACCAAAGGCCAGGGAAAACCGGATGCCCTTCTCGTCCACATACTGCTGGGCCTGCTCTACGGTGTCAAATTTGTGGTGGCGTTCCAAAAGCAGATCGCCGTTCTCATCCACATAGCAGATGTCCGACAGGCCGTCGTTGGTCCGGCAGACGATGCCGTTCTGAACCACGGTGCCCTTCTGGCGATAATCATAGAAGTCTCCGGAGAAGGCCATGACGGCATTGACCTGCTTCGACATATCGGAGGTATACATCAACGTGCCGGAGGAATAGCTGCCGCCGGACAGATGCCTGCGGATCTGGGAGGGGTCCATGATCTTGACCTCGGAATAGGTGACGGCCATGTGGTTCACGTCCTCTTTCCAGCTGATGGCGAAAATGGTCTCGTCCAGATAATAGTGAATGGTGCTGTCCGGAAGGATGGTTCTGTCTGTAGAGAAGAACAGCTCCTGCCCCTCCAGAATCGGCGCCGCCTTTTCCAGCAGCCACTCCAGCTCTGCCGGACTGGAGGCCTCTCCATAGCAGCTCTGGTCAGGCTCCGGGGCCACGACTGCATCCTTTTCGATCCAATAGCTCTTCGGCAGGTCCACCACATCGGACAGTGCATCACTCAGGCCGTTGTTGATTTCCATCCGGAAGCTCTCTCCCAGCTTCAGCTCCTTGGCATCATCCGTCTTCCGCTTCCCGCCCGGAACCAGCAGCAGCGTCCACAGCAGCGCCGCCGTCAAGGCAAGGGCCGCAATGCAGCCCAGCGCACCGGCAAATCCCTTCATCACTTTCATTCTCTCTCACCCTTCGTCAAGCGCCCCGGAAAGCAGGTCCCGCAATTCGCTGCCGGGAACTACCCACCAGTTCCCGGCCTCATAGGTCAGCTCCAGCACAATGTTTTTTTCCTTTGTCTCCGTCACCTGCTCTGCGGCCGTCTCCACAGCCTGAAGAAGCACCTCGTCCAGAAGCTCCTGACGGTAACCGTCCCCGTCGTAAACGTCGGTGACGGACTCCGCCTCGTCAACCCGCTGCTGCAGCAGCTGCTCCGCAAGGGCCCCCGCCTGCCGGGTCATGGCATCAATATCCGGATAGGTCACCCGGACATCCACGGCGAGATTTCCGTCCTTGGTATAGGGCTCTCCCTCTGCCAGGCAGGATAGGCCCTGCCAATATCGGTCCCACAGAATTTTCTCCGTTCCCTCGCCGCCCTGGGCCGTCAGCTTCGGGGTGCCCAGAATATAGGCTGAGGCTCCCTCCAAATCGAAGGCAGACAGTTCATCCAGGAACTCCTGGGCCTGCTCCATCACCCTGGGGTCCATTTTCAGGACCGCCGTTTCTTTTCCCGGTGCAGTCAGCCCCAGCTGGAGCGTCGCCGCAGCGCCAACGGCTGCCAGGACTCCCATCAGCCCTGCCAGCACTCTTCTCTTTTTCATAAGCTCTCCCCGGCATCCAAATGTTTCCCGCACCCGGCCAATATGGCACAGCGCAGGATGCAGATGCATATGCACGTTCATTATACACGCACAAACACATTACGTCAACCTGAATTCCAGAACTTCTATGGATAAGTTGCAGAAAGCCGCTGCGGAATTCCGCAGCGGCCCATGGATGTTCTTTTCACATTATCCCGCTTTTTTCGTCAGCTTCACCACCGTGCCGGACAGCAGGAACAGGGCAATGAGATTCGGGATGACCATCATGCCATTAAAGGTATCCGCAGCGTCCCACAGCAGCCCCAGGTCCATGGTTGCACCGACAATGGCAACAAAGGAATAGACGATCATAAAGCCCCGGTTTGCTTTGGAGCCCACCAGGAATTCCAGGCAGCGGGTGCCATAGAGGCCCCAGCCGATAATGGTGGAGAAGGCAAAGCAGCACATGGCCACCGCAGCAATCAAGGAGGCCCAGCTGCCATAGACGGACGTGAAGCCGCCAATGGTCAGCTCCGCGCCGGCCGCTGCACCGTAGGTGATGTTTTCGCCGCTGATGAGGATCACAAAGGCCGTCATAGAGCAGATGAGAATGGTATCCGTAAACACCTCGAAAATACCGAAATAGCCCTGCCGGACGGGGTCCTCCACATCCGAGGCCGCGTGGGCGATGGAGCCGGTGCCCAGGCCTGCCTCATTGGAGAAAATGCCCCGGGACACACCCTTTTTCGCACACAGGAAAAAACTGCCCACTGCGCCGCCGGTGACGGCAGAGGGGGTAAACGCCCCCTTCAGAATAGAGCCCAGCACCGCCGGGACCCGGTTCAGGTTCAGCAGGATCACCCCAAGGGCCATGACCACATAAATGAGCGCCATGAAGGGCACCAGCTTTTCCGCCACGCCGCCGATTCGTTTCAAACCGCCCACCAGCACCAGGGCCACCAGCAAAGCAATGCCAATGCCGACGATGAGATTCAGTCGGGCCAGCGCCGCCTCCGGCATGGCATGGAAATTGGTGACCGCCGTATCCACGGCAGTAATGATGGCGTTCACCTGGGTGGCATTGCCGGTGCCGAAGACCGTCAGGACACCCAGCACCGCATAAATGGAGGCAAGGAAATGCCACTTTTCCCCCAGGCCGTTTTTGATGTAATACATAGGACCGCCAACCCAGTCCCCTTCCGCGTTTCTTTCCCGGAAATGGACCGCCAGGGTCACCTCTGCAAACTTGGTGCACATTCCCAGCAGCGCGCTGCACCACATCCAGAACACCGCACCGGGGCCGCCGATGGCAATGGCACCGGCCACACCGGCGATATTCCCCGTGCCGACCGTGGCCGCCAGGGCCGTGCACACGGCCTGGAAGGGCGTTACAGCGCCTTCGGCTGCGTCCTTTTTATGGAACATCCGCCCAAAGGTCTCCTTCATGGCAGTGCCGAAGCGGCGGAACTGGATAAACCCTGTGCGGAAGCTGAGCAGCAGCCCAACCCCCACAATACATATCATCGCAGGAACACCCCACACAAAGCTGTTCACCGCGGCGTTCACACTTGCAATTGTCTCCACGACATTCTTCCTCTCTTTTTCCAAATCGAGAGCCATTGTATCACACTGGCGGTCATTTGTCCACAAAAATATGCCGCCGGAAATCCGGCGGCATGGCTTTTCGTTTATTCGTGATGGTATATCCGCTTGTCCAGAGCAAAGATCCGGCTGCTGAAGGTCCCTGCGGGTACACCCGGCAGGGTCTCGGCATAGATCTCCATGCGGCTGTCCAGCATATCGATCTGGCTCAGCAGGTCCGCCTCGGCAAACATGGGCTTTACCGCAGCGCCGAATTCCGGCTCTCCATGGTGGGAGAGGATCATGTGCTGCAAAAGCAGACTCTTTTCCTCCGGGGTTCCCAGCTCTGCGGCAACCTGGGCGATCTCCTGGGCCCCCATCACCAGGTGGCCCAGCAGCTGGCCCTTCCGGGAATAATCCGTGACAACGCCCAGCTGGGAGAAGGTAAACTCCTTTTCCTTGGCAAAATCATGGAGCAGGGTCCCCGTGAGCAGCAGGCTCCTGTCAATGATCTGGCTGTATTGCCCTGCCAGGAAATCCGCCAGGCACAGCATATTGGCCGTATGCATCAGCAGCCCCGACAGGAAGCTGTGGTGCACGCTTTTGGCGGCGGGGATGCTGCGAAAGGTCTCCAGGTGCCGCTCCAGCATGGTCTCGGCGAGAACGCGGTAATCCCGGTCCTCCATAGAGGCGATCAGGCCGCGGACCTTTTCCAGGGTCTCATCCCGGTCAATGGGGGCCACAGGCACCAGGGCAGACACATCGTAGCTGTCCTCCTGGGTGGCCATGCGGATATTGGAGGCGGTGAGCTGAATGCTCCCCCGGTATTCCGTCACATCCGCACGAATTTTTACCACCTTTCCGGCATCCGTTGGCGCGCCCACAGGGCCGGAGTAGTCCCAGGCCTTTAGGTCCAGGCTGCCGGACTTATCCGTAACGGTGGCGCTGAGAAAGGGCTTGCCGCTGTTGGAGGTTTTGATGGCTCCCTCTTTCAGAATGTAAAATCCCTCTACCCGGTCTCCGGGCACCATATCCGCAAGCAGCTTATTATATTCCATAGCAATCGACTCCTTTATTCACTGGAATCATTATAGCGGGTTTTCCGGGAATTTGCAACAGATTACTCCACCGCTTTCAGGGATTCCGCCATGGGGATCCGGCGAATATGGCGGCGCATGACCAGCCCCACCACCCAGGCGAAGAGCACCGTGCAGACAAAGGCTGCGATGTAGCTGGTCCGCTCAATGTGGATATTGAAGCAGGAATTGTCCACCATGACCATACTCATGACCACGCCGTGCATGGCCTTGCCCAAAGGCAGGCCAAGAATGGCTGCCAGGAAGCTCAGCACCAGATTTTCCCGCAGGACATAGGCCGCAGTCTCCCTGGGATAGAAGCCCAGCACCTCCACCGTGGCGATTTCCCGGCTGCGTTCCGCCAGATTGATATTCGTCAGATTGTAGATGACGATAAAGGCCAGGGCCCAGGCAAAGCCGACGACCAGCCAGATGATGTAATTCAGGCAGCTCATAGCGCTGTCCACCTGGTCCAGCAGCACATCCATGCGGCTCAGGGCGGTGACTCCGTCCAGCTCCGTCAGTGCCTTGGCGATTTGGTTCAAATCGCCGGAGGCCTGGAGCATGGCCGCATTAAAGCCCTCGTTGCCGAAGCGCTCCCGGCAGGTGTCCCCCTGCACAAAGAGATAATTGCCCACATAGTTTTCAAACACGCCGGCCACCCGGAGGGTCACCCGGTTCAGGTCGCTGTCCTCCACCTCGATGGTATCCCCCGGGGAAAGGGCCAGCTTTTCCGCCAGGCGGCGGCTGACCAGCGCCTCCCCTGCCCCGGGTTCCGGGACCTCCCGGCCCTGCCAGGAAAGCGTCCAATAGTTCTCCACAGCGTCCCAGTTGTCCAGGCCGATCAAAGTTACGGAGTGCATATTCTCCGTGTCGCCGTAGACACCCACCCGGTCCTGGATGCAGGGCAGCACGTCGTCTACCCCATCCAGCCTGGCAGCCGCTTCCGGTGTATTCTCCCCCTCCGTAAAGCTAAAGGACAGGGCATAGTGCTGCACGCCGCCGAACTGGTCGTTTCCAACATGGAGCATGGAGTCCCGAACGCCGAAGGCCGTGACCATCAAGGCCGTGCAGCAGCCGATGCCCACCAGCATCATGGTCATGCGCAGCTTGTACCGGAGCATGTTGCGCAGGGTGATTTTCTGCAAAAAGGACAGGGGCTTCCACAGGAACGGGACATACTCCAGCAGAATGCGCTTGCCGCTTTTGCCCCGCTGGGGCCGGATCAGCTCTGCCGGAACACTGCGCAGGCTTCTCTGGCAGGATGCCAGGGTTGCGCCGAGAATGCCGATCAGAGACACTCCCAGCGTGATCATGGCAAGGCTCTGGCTATAGGTATATTTCAGGGGTGCGAACTTGTACAGGACCCCATAGGCCCACCAGAAGACCTCCGGCAGCGCCCAGGTGCCCAGGAAGAAGCCCAAAAGCCAGCCCAGGAAGGTGGCGCTGAGGGCATAGAGCAGGTACTTTGCCGCAATATCCCAGCTGTGAAAGCCCATGGCTTTCAGCACACCGATCTGGGTCCGCTCTTCGCTGACCATTCTCGTCATGGTGGTAATGCATACCAGCAGGGCGATCATAATGAAGAACACCGGCAGCAGATTTGCCATGGCGGATACAATGGCCGTATCATTCTGGAAGCTCACAAACCCGGCATTCTCCTGGCGGGTAAGGACATAGGTATCCGGCTCCTCCAGATTCACATATTCCGCATGCTCCCGATCCAGGCCCAGCAGGTCCAGATAGGAATCATACTGGTCCCAGGCAAGGGCATTGACCCGCTTGGTGATTTCCGGCTTGTAGGTTTCAACAAGCCCGTCGTATTCCGAGGAATAGATATCCGCAGACCGCCGCAGGCACGCATCCACCTCGGTATACACATCCATAGAAAAAGCGTCCGGGTGCAGCAGAAGAAACCCCTTTAAGGCCCCGTCGCCAATGGTTGTGGTTCCCCGGTCCGTGCTGAGGTAAAGGGGCGAGTTCGCCAGACCCACGATCAGAAAGCTTTTTGCCTCCAAAAGGTCCAGCGTGTCCGCGTCATTGTCCGCAGACAAGGTGACCACGGTCCCCAGGTCGGATTCATCAAAGGCCCGGGCATCTGCCAGACATTCCGTGGCAGTCTGGGGCATCCGCCCGGCAGCCAGCGCAGGCAAATTCACCTGCTCCGTTATGGACATCAGCTTAAAGGCGCTGGAGGCTTCTTTGTAGGGAATCAGAACGTCCACGCTCTTCATGCCCTCTACCTTGCCCACATACCCTTCCCGGCTCAGAGTTTCCACATCGTCCTCGGAAAAGCCCAGGGTAGAGATCAGGCGAAAGTCGCAAAAATTCTGGGTGTCCAGGTAGTCCTGCGCCGTAGCATACATGGCATCCTTGGTAACCTTCAGTCCGGCAAAAAAACTGACGCTGAGGGCAACGATCAGAAGCAGCGCCAGATACCGCCCGAAAAAGCTCCGGATGGTCCTGGCCGTCATTTTCAAAATGGAACCCATAGACGCCTCACCACTCGATCTCATCAATGGGAACGACGTTCTCATTGATCTCGTTGGAGCGGATCTTGCCGCTCTTGATGCGGATGATCCGGTCTGCCATCGGTGCAATGGCCTGGTTGTGGGTGATGATGATAACCGTCATGCCCCGCTCCTTGCTCAGGTCATACAGCAGCTTCAGCACGGCTTTGCCGGTCACATAGTCCAGGGCACCCGTTGGCTCATCGCACAGAAGCAGCCGGGGATTCTTGGCAAGGGCCCGGGCAATGGCCACCCGCTGCTGCTCGCCGCCGGAGAGCTGGGCCGGAAAATTCCGGGCCCGGCCACTGAGGCCCACCATATCCAGCGCCTGGGCCGCCGGTATGGGATTGCTGCACAGCTGGGCTGCGATTTCCACATTTTCCAGCGCCGTCAGGTTGGGAATCAGATTGTAAAACTGAAACACAAAGCCCACATCATGGCGGCGATAGCGGGCCATTTCAAAGCCGGACATATGGGAAATATCCCTGCCGTCAAAGAGAATCTTGCCCTCGGTAATGGTATCCATGCCCCCAAGCATATTCAAAAGGGTGGTCTTTCCCGCGCCGGAGGAGCCCAGCAGCACCACAAACTCTCCCTTTTCCACCTGAAACGACACTCCGTCCAGCGCCCGCACCTGAGCCTCGCCGGTACCGTAGATTTTCTTCACATCTTCAAATTCAATATAAGCCATTGTCTCTTCCTCCCCTGCTGATACTATTGTATCGTATCACAGGTGGGATTGTAAAGTATTAACATTTCTGTGAAGGTTGTTTGAACAAAAATTTCCCTGCCAAAGAGGCAGGGAAAGCAAAAAAATCCCCCTGCCTTGCGGCAGGGGGAGGAAGATGTTAGCTCAGAAGCTGATTATTCAGCAACCTCGGTAACGACACCGGAACCGACGGTACGGCCGCCCTCGCGGATAGCGAAACGAAGGCCCTTCTCGATAGCGATGGGGGTGATCAGCTCAACGTTCATGACGACGTTATCGCCGGGCATGCACATCTCAACGCCCTCGGGCAGGGTGATGATGCCGGTCACGTCAGTGGTACGGAAGTAGAACTGAGGACGATAGTTGTTGAAGAAGGGCGTATGACGGCCGCCTTCTTCCTTGGACAGGACGTAAACCTGGCCAGCGAACTTGGTGTGAGGATGGATGGAACCGGGCTTGCACAGAACCTGACCACGCTCAACGTTCTTCTTGTCAACGCCACGCAGCAGAGCGCCGATGTTGTCGCCGGCTTCTGCGTAGTCCAGCAGCTTGTGGAACATCTCAATGTCGGTAACGACAGTGGGAGTCTTCTCTTCCTTCAGGCCAACGATCTCAACGGGCTCGTTCTTCTTGACGATACCACGCTCAACACGACCGGTAGCAACGGTACCACGGCCGGAGATGGTGAAGACGTCCTCAACGGGCATCAGGAAGGGCTGGTCAGCCTTACGGTCAGGAGTGGGGATATAGTCGTCGACAGCGTCCATCAGCTCCTTGATGCAAGCATACTCGGGAGCGTTGGGGTCCTTGGACTCGCAAACCAGAGCATTCAGAGCGGAACCCTTGATGATGGGGGTGTCGTCGCCGGGGAAGTCGTACTCGGACAGGGTCTCGCGGACTTCCATCTCGACCAGATCCAGCAGCTCCTCGTCGTCAACCTGATCGCACTTGTTCAGGAAAACAACGATATAGGGCACGCCGACCTGACGGGCCAGCAGCAGGTGCTCACGAGTCTGAGCCATGGGGCCGTCGGTAGCAGCGATAACCAGGATAGCACCGTCCATCTGAGCAGCGCCGGTGATCATGTTCTTGATATAGTCGGCGTGGCCCGGGCAGTCAACGTGAGCGTAGTGACGCTTGTCGGTCTCGTACTCAACGTGAGCGGTGTTGATCGTGATACCACGAGCCTTCTCTTCGGGGGCCTTATCGATGGAAGCGTAGTCCTCGAACTGAGCCTGACCCTTCAGAGCCAGATACTTGGTGATAGCGGCGGTCAGAGTGGTCTTGCCGTGGTCAACATGGCCGATGGTGCCAATGTTAACATGGGGCTTATTTCTTTCAAACTTCTGCTTTGCCATTTGAAATATTCCTCCTGTTAAAAATGAATATAAATTGATAGCAGCTTTGGCGATATGTGTTTCCGCACATCAAGTACATAATACAATAGATTGTGCGGAAACACAAGAGAAATTTTTCTTTTTACAGAAAATTAATCTCTGGAGCGAGCCTTGATCAGCTCCTCGGTCTTGCTCTTGGGCAGCTCAGCATTGTGGCTGGGCTCCATGGAGTAGTTGCCGCGGCCCTGGGTCTTGGAACGCAGGTCGGTAGCGTAGCCGAACATCTCGGCCAGAGGAACGTTGGCGTCGATCTGGACAGCACCGGTACGGGTGATCTGGCCCAGAATGTTGCCGCGGCGAGCAGTGATGTCACCGATAACGGTGCCCATGTACTCATCGGGAACAGTGACGGAAACCTTCATGATGGGCTCCAGAATGGTGGGATCGGCCTTCCGGCAGGCTTCCTTGAAAGCCATGGAACCGGCGATCTTAAATGCCATTTCGGAGGAGTCGACCTCGTGATAAGAGCCATCGTACAGGGTGACCTTTACGTCAACAACGGGGTAACCGGCCAGAACACCGGCCTCCATTGCGCCCTGAATACCGGCGTCAACGGCGGGGATATACTCCTTGGGGATGGCGCCGCCGACAACGGCGTTGATGAACTCGTAACCCTTGCCGGGCTCATTGGGCTCCACATGGATCTTCACGTGACCGTACTGGCCCTTACCACCGGACTGGCGGGCGTACTTGGTCTCCTGATCCACGGCCTTGCGGATGGTCTCCTTGTAGGAAACCTGGGGAGCGCCAACGTTGGCTTCAACCTTGAACTCACGGAGCAGACGATCAACAATGATCTCCAGGTGCAGCTCGCCCATGCCGGCGATGATGGTCTGCCCGGTTTCCTTGTTGGTGTAGGTCCGGAAGGTGGGGTCTTCTTCAGCCAGCTTGCTCAGGGCGATGCCCATCTTTTCCTGACCGGCCTTGGTCTTGGGCTCGATAGCGACTTCGATAACGGGATCAGGGAAGACCATGGACTCCAGGATGATGGGGTGGTTCTCGTCGCAGAAGGTATCACCGGTGGTGGTGTTCTTCACACCGACAGCGGCGGCGATATCACCGGCGTAAACCATGTCGATATCCTCCCGGTGGTTGGCATGCATCTGCAGGATGCGGCCCAAACGCTCCTTGGTGCCCTTGGTGCAGTTCAGAACGGTGCTGCCCTTTTCCAGAGTACCGGAGTACACACGGAAGTAGCACAGCTTGCCGACGTAGGGGTCGGTTGCGATCTTGAACGCCAGAGCGGAGAAGGGTGCGTCATCGGAAGCGGGACGGAAGTCCTCTTCCTCAGTCTCGGGGTTCACGCCCTTGATGCCCTTCTTGTCCAGGGGAGAGGGCATATAGTCAACAACAGCATCCAGGACTTCCTGAACACCCTTGTTCTTATAAGAGGTACCGCAGACAACGGGAACCATCTCGTTGGCAATGGTAGCGCGACGGATCACGGCCTTGATCTCGGGAACGGTGATCTCCTCACCCTCCAGGTACTTCATGGCCAGGTCGTCATCCAGAGCGGTGACGGCATCCATCAGCTTCTCGTGGTACTCTTCAGCCAGGTCAACCATGTCCTCGGGGATGTCCTCCACGCGAACATCCTTACCCAGCTCATCATAGAAGACGTTTGCCTTCATGGTCAGCAGGTCGATGTTGCCGCGGAAGAAAGCCTCGGAGCCGATGGGCAGCTGGATGGCAACGGCGTTGCACTTCAGGCGCTCGTCAATCATCTGCATAACTCTGTAGAAGTCGGCGCCCATGATGTCCATCTTGTTGACGTAGATCATACGGGGGACCTTGTACTCGTCGGCCTGACGCCAAACGGTCTCGGTCTGGGGTTCCACGCCGCCCTTGGCGCACAGAACGGTGACAGCACCGTCCAGAACACGCAGGGAGCGCTCCACCTCAACGGTGAAGTCCACGTGGCCCGGGGTATCAATGATGTTCAGGCGGCAGCCCTTCCAGAAGCAAGTGGTTGCAGCGGAAGTGATGGTGATGCCGCGCTCCTGCTCCTGGGCCATCCAGTCCATGGTAGCAGAACCGTCGTGGGTCTCACCGATCTTGTAGTTACGGCCGGTATAGAACAGGATACGCTCGGTCGTGGTGGTTTTACCGGCATCGATGTGTGCCATGATGCCGAAGTTTCTGGTATTTTCCAGGGAATACTGTCTAGGCATGAATTCTCTCCTTGATTACCAGCGGAAATGGGCGAATGCCTTGTTGGCTTCGGCCATCTTGTGGACATCCTCACGCTTCTTCACAGATGCGCCGGTGTTGTTGGCGGCGTCCATGATCTCAGCGGCCAGGCGCTCTCTCATGGTGTTCTCGCTGCGGGCGCGGCTGTAAGCGGTGATCCAACGCAGACCCAGGGTCTGACGGCGGTCGGGACGAACTTCGATGGGCACCTGATAGGTAGCGCCACCGACACGGCGAGCCTTCAGCTCCACGGCGGGCATGATGTTTTCCATAGCCTGCTGGAAGACTTCCAGGCCGTTCTTGCCGGTCTTGTTCTCGACGATTTCGAAAGCACCATAGACAACTTTCTGGGCAACACCCTTCTTGCCGTCCAGCATGATGCTGTTTACGAGCTTGGTAACCAGAACGGAATTGTAATTAGGATCCGGAAGGACCTCTCTCTTGGGAACATTACCTCTTCTGGGCACTTTGCTTCCCTCCTTCATAATATAATGATTTCATCGGTACTCGAAAGTGTTACTTTCGTGGTGCCTGGCCAGAGGTTTTTATACTCTATATAAAAACGCTGGCAAGGCTTTGCCTTGCGAAAGGGCGTAGGGAAAATTTAAGGTGATTGGGAAGAAAAATTACTTCTTCTTGCCAGCCTTGGGACGCTTTGCACCGTACTTGGAGCGGGACTGCATCCGGTTCTGCACGCCCTGGGTATCCAGAGTGCCGCGAATGATGTGGTAACGAACGCCAGGCAGGTCCTTGACACGGCCGCCACGGATCAGAACCACGGAGTGCTCCTGCAGGTTGTGGCCGACACCGGGGATGTAAGCGGAAACTTCCATACCGTTGGTCAGGCGTACACGAGCGATCTTACGCAGTGCAGAGTTAGGCTTCTTGGGGGTGGTGGTACGGACGGCAGTGCAGACACCGCGCTTCTGGGGGGAGGGCAGAGTAGTAGCCTTGTTCTCCAGAGTGTTCAGACCTCTCTGCAGGGCAGGAGCGGTGGACTTGTAGGTGGCAGCCTGACGGCCATTCTTCACCAGCTGATTAAAAGTAGGCATCTAATTTCTCCTTTCTTTGATTCTCGCCCTTGGGCGGGTTTTATATTCTACGGGTCAAATCCCGGTAGAATCGTCTGCTCGTATGGCCGCCGCAGCGGTTCCCACGTCAATGCCGCAGATTTCGCCCAGCTCCTTCATGGTGCGCACCCAAGTGACGCAGACACCGGCACTCTTGCACAGCTTCTCCAGAGGCTCCGTAATGGAGGGGTCTGCGTTTTGTGCCAGAAAAACCGCCGAAACGGCACCGTTTTTCAAAGCCTTGCGCAGCTGTTTGCTGCCCACCAGAAGTTCCTTCCCTCTCAAATCCGGCAGATGACCGGATTCAGGGATCATACAATTGTTTTTCATATCCATACAAGTTAGTATTATACGCAGTTTTTCCAAATTGTCAACCAAAAATTCAAAATAAATATTCACAAAACCTCTGCTCTATTCTTTCCGTTTTTGTATTTTCGCACGAACAGGCAGGGAATCCTCTGGTTGTCTTTTTTCCGTCACTGTGTTATAGTATCATATAATAAAATTACGAAAGAAGGATGTTTCTTTGTTAAAAGCAGAGCGCAAATGGATTGACTGGATGATCCGTCAAAAGAATATTCTGCTGTTTCTGATTGTTACCTGTCTGGCAATTCTGGCCCGCGTCGGAGGTCTCAGCTTTGTTTCAGCCGATATGAATGACTATCTTCTACCCTGGGCCGAGCAATTCCGGGCAAATCCCGGCTTTTCCGCCATGCGCAGCCAGATTGGCGACTACAATATTCTGTATCAGACGCTCATTGTCCTGATTTGCCGTCTTCCCGGCTCCATGGTATACCTTTATAAATATATCTCCATATTTTGCGACTTCCTGCTGGCTGTGATTTGCGGTGAATTGGTTCGAAAAATCAAGGGCGGTACTGCTTTCTGTCCTGCTTTTGCAGTCACCTACGCCATTGTCCTCTTTGTTCCCACTGTCATTCTCAATTCTGCCGTATGGGGTCAGTGTGATGCCATGTATACATGCGTGTGCATCCTTGCTCTGGCTGCACTTTATCGTCGGCGCTATGTCGCGTCCTTCATTGCTCTGGGCATTGCCTTTGCCCTGAAGCTGCAAACCATTTTTATTTTGCCTGTCTATCTGTACGTCTACATTTGCAGAAAGGATTTTTCCCTTCTGCACTTTTTCATCAGCATTTTTACCCTCTGGGTCACCGGCATTCCTGCATACCTTGAAGGCCGCTCCCTGCTGACTGTCTTTCAGATCTACCTGAACCAGGTGAACGAGTATCCTCAGTTGGTCATGAACTCTCCCAGCATCTGGACACTTTTCTTCCCCGGATATGCCTATATGCGCCTGTGTGCTCTGATCACGACAGTACTGATTTTGGGGCTTTTCCTGTATCACCTGCTCAATCACAAGCAAGTCATCCGCGAAGCCCCGGAAAGCTATCTTATTCTCGCTGCGTGGTGCACCTGGACGTGTTTCCTCTTCCTGCCATCCATGCATGAACGCTACTCCTATCTGTCAGACCTTCTGCTGGTGCTTCTGGCGCTTCTCTCCCGCAAATATCTACCCTATGCCCTCGTTGCCGTGTGTATATCCGGAATTACCTACACCAACTATCTGCAGGATTATACGCTATGGAGGGTTATCCCCTATCTTACACCCATTACCGCAGGCGCTTGGTTTGCATTCACATTCCGCATTCTTCCAGCTTCCTTGACATTAGACAAGCATTGTACCAATCAGGAAACGAAGGAGTATTTGCCATGACCGCGCTTTGTGACCATTTCAGTACCTTTTACCGGCGCACCGTCCGCGTTGTGTTTGCGTTTTGCGCCTGCTGGCTGTTTGTCAGCAATCTGGTCTTTCGCAATTTCATTGATATTGATGAGCATTCCTGGCTCACGCCAAACACAGCGCTTTTGCAGGGACTGCTTTTTTGTCTGGTCTGCCTGCTGTGCATTCGGCATAAGATTGCCCGCCGCTCCCTGCCGGTGCTGGGCTGGGTACGATACGCTTCTGTTCTCTGCGCGGTTCTTCTCGCTGCCCTTTGGGTAAGTCGGACCTGGTCCGCGCCCCTTGCGGACGCGCAGATGACGCAGCACGCCGCCGAAATCATTCACCAGGATTTTTATACGCTCTACGAGCCCGGCGAATATATGTATTTCTACCCCCATCAGTCCGGTCTGGTTCTGCTGCATTGGGCCTTGCAGTTTATTGCGCCGGATGATACAAAGCTTTTTCTGGTGCTGAATGTCCTGAGCTACGGAACAATTCTCCTGTGTCTTGGTGCGCTGGCAAAGGTCATAGGTATGGGGGAAGTCGGTGCGCTGGCCGTCACCTGGGTTGGCATTCTTTTCTACCCTCTGGCCATGTATACGGTCTTTGTCTACGGAACCCTTCCGGGTTTGGCCTTTTCTCTTATCGGACTTCTGCTGGTTATGGAATACTGCGAAAAAGGGAAGCTATGGCGCTGCCTGCTTGGTGCTGTCAGTTTGGGCATTGCCATTGCGCTGAAATCCAACTATCAGATTTTTGCCGTCGGCGCCATGCTTTACGCGCTCTACAATGCACTTCGGCATCGAAAGCGCTGCTGGCTTCTCCTGCTTCTGCTGCTCGCTGCCCTCCTTGCAGGTTCCAAGCTGCCCGTGCTTCTGCTGGAACATTTAACAGGATATTCCCTACGCAACGGTCTTCCCCACATTGGTTGGATCTGCATGGGACTGCAAACCGGCGGTGAGCTTGGGCCCGGTTGGTACAACGATTATCTCCGCACAGGATATTACTCTGTAGAAGGCGATACTCAGGCCCATCTGGCGCTGATCCGAGGGGATTTGCAGCGCATTCTCACCCATTTCCTGCAGGCCCCCCGCGATGCAATCGTCTTTTTCATGGAAAAGAACGCAACGCAGTGGAACGACCCCACCTTTCAAGGCCTTTGGATCAATCAGATTCTTGCAAAATACAATGAAACTTCCCTGCCCCGGTTCGCAGAAACACTGCTCTCTCCAGCCTGCCAAACCCTTCTCACCCGGCTGGGAAGCTACTTCACAACCCTTATCTACGGTGGCCTGCTGCTCTGGGCCTGGATTCCCAGCTCGGAGAAACGGCGCAGCGGAGAAGACCTCCTGGCCGTTATCTTCGTTGGAGGATTCGTATTTCATACCTTCTGGGAGGCAAAATCCCAGTATACCATGCCCTATTTCGCAACAATTCTCCCTCTGGCAATGCAGGGCTACCGGCGGCTGAGCCATTTGACCTCCCGCCAAGAGACAGCGCTCATGCAGCATACGGCCATGGAAAAAATCCGCTGGCTTGCCCCTGCGCTTCTTCTGCTGTTGGCGCTGCTTCTGTCCGCGTGCCTACCCCCGCAGTATGCGCAAAATCTGCGGGACTATCTCGCCAGTATTTCCTGATTCCGAATAAACCTCCAAAACACGAAAGCACCCCGCGCAGCTGTGCTAAACAGTTGTGCGGGGTGCTTTTATCTCGCTGCATGGGCAGCCGACCGCTTTTTCAGCGGCGGCTGCCCTGCAAATCAGGCAATCACTGCAGCTCGGTCTTAGCCTCCACTTCCGCCTCGGGAATCCGGACGGGAGGGGTCTTGCCGGGCTCGTAGTCACGGTATGCCATGAGGCCGGAGCCTGCGGGGATCAGCTTACCGATGATGACGTTTTCCTTCAAACCAACCAGGTGGTCAACCTTGCCCTTGATGGCGGCATCGGTCAGGACCTTGGTGGTCTCCTGGAAGGATGCGGCGGACAGGAAGGAGTCGGTGGCCAGAGAGGCCTTGGTGATACCCAGCAGCACCGCGGAGCCGGTTGCCAGACGCAGGTCGGTCTCGCCAGCGTCAATCCGAGCCTGGACAGCGGCATTGGCATCCTCGAACTCGAAGTTGTCCACCACGGCGCCGATCAGCAAGTTGGTATCGCCGGGGTCCTCCACGCGGGTAGTCCGCATCATCTGACGGATGATAACCTCGATATGCTTATCGTTGATCTCAACGCCCTGCTGACGGTACACGGCCTGGACAGACTGGACCAGGTAATCCTGAACAGCCTCAACACCGGAAATACGCAGCACATCCTGGGGATACAGAGCGCCGTCGGTGATGGGCTCGCCCTTCTGGACCACCTTGCCGTGGGTGACCTTCAGGCCTACGGAATAAGGAACCTGGTAGACCTTAACCTCGCCGTCCTCGGCGGTAACGGTGATGTTACGCAGAGCGGTACGGTGGGACTCATCGATGTTCACAACACCGGTGATTTCGGAGATCTGGGCCATCTTCTTGGGACGGCGGGCCTCGAACAGTTCTTCAACTCGGGGCAGACCCTGGGTGATATCGTCACCTGCAACACCGCCGGAGTGGAAGGTACGCATGGTCAGCTGGGTACCGGGCTCACCGATGGACTGGGCTGCGATAATGCCGACAGCTTCGCCCAGATCCACCTCCTTGGAAGTGGCCAGGTTCATGCCGTAGCACTTGGCGCAGACACCGTTCCGGGCGCGGCAGCCCAGGATGGTACGGATATAGATCTTTTCGATGCCGTGGGCCTCGAACTTGGCGGCATCCTCGGGCATCATCATCACGTCCTTGGAGTGCAGCAGCTCGCCGGTCTTGGGGTCTACCACGTCATGGACGGGGTAGCGGCCCCGGATACGGTTGCCGAAGGTATCGATGACATCGCCCTTCTGGATGACTGCGCCCACCCAAATGCCATGGGTCGTGCCGCAGTTCTTCTCGCGGATAATGACCTGCTGGGAAACATCCACCATTCGACGGGTCAGGTAACCGGAGTCAGCGGTACGCAGAGCGGTATCGGTCATGCCCTTACGTGCGCCTCTGGAGGAGATGAAGTACTCCAGAACGGACAGGCCCTCACGGAAGTTCGCCTTAACAGGGATCTCGATGGTACGGCCGGCGGTATCGGCCATCAGGCCACGCATACCGGCCAGCTGACGGATCTGAGCCATAGAACCACGGGCGCCGGAGTCTGCCATCATGTAGATGGGGTTGAACTCATCCAGGTTGCCCTGCAGGGCATTGGTAACGTCAGCCGTGGTCTTCTCCCACTGCTGAACCACCAGACGGTAGCGCTCGTCATTGGTGATGAAGCCCTGGCGGTAGAAGTTTTCAATCTCCACAACCTTGCCCTCTGCCTGCTTGACCAGATCGTACTTGATGGCAGGCACCACCATGTCCGCAATGGACACGGAGATAGCGCCCTTGGTGGAGTACTTGTAGCCCAGAGCCTTGATGCGGTCCAGCATCTCGGTGGCGATGGTGAAGCCGTGCTTGCGGATGCACTTGTCGATGATCTTGCCCAGCTGCTTCTTGCCAACCAGGAAGCTGACCTCCAGGTCGAACTCATGGCCGGGAACGGAGCGGTCTACAAAGCCCAGGTCCTGGGGGATGGGCTCGTTGTAGATCAGGCGGCCAACGGTGGCATCGATGATGCGGTACTCCATGTGCCCATCGATTTCCTTGCCGTAGCGCACCCGGATGGGGGCGTGCAGACCGATGGCACCGTCTGCATAGGCTGCAATCGCCTCTTCGGTGCTGGAGTAGCTATGGATGGGACGGAACTTGGCAATGGCCTTGCCCACAGAGGAGGCCGCCTTGTTGGCTGCCAGGAAGTCATCGGCATCCACAATGGTATTCACCGGCAGATTGGTATCGCCGGAATCGGTGACATAAACGGTCTCGGAGCCCTTCTCTGCCTTGCCCAGACGGGTATAGGTCAGGTAGTAGGCGCCCAAAATCATATCCTGGGTAGGAACGGTAACGGGCTTGCCGTCCTGAGGACGCAGCAGGTTGTTGGCGGAGAGCATCAGCACTCTTGCCTCGGCCTGTGCCTCGGGAGACAGGGGCACATGAATAGCCATCTGGTCACCGTCGAAGTCGGCGTTGAAGGCGGTGCAGCACAGGGGGTGCAGCTTCAGGGCGCGGCCCTCTACCAGAATGGGCTCAAAGGCCTGAATGCCCAGACGGTGCAGGGTAGGTGCACGGTTCAGCATAACAGGGCGGTCCTTGATGATGTCGTCCAGAGCATCCCAAACCTCGGTCTTGCCCTTGTCGATCATCTTCTTGGCGGACTTAATGTTGTTGGCCAGGCCGTCGGCAACCAGCTTCTTCATGACGAAGGGCCGGAACAGCTCAATGGCCATCTCCTTGGGCACGCCGCACTGGTACAGCTTCAGCTCAGGGCCGACAACGATAACGGAACGGCCGGAATAGTCAACACGCTTGCCCAGCAAATTCTGACGGAAACGCCCCTGCTTGCCCTTCAGCATATCAGACAGGGACTTCAGCGCCCGGTTGTTGGCGCCGGTGACGGCGCGGCCGCGGCGGCCGTTGTCGATCAGAGCATCCACAGCCTCCTGGAGCATCCGCTTCTCGTTGCGGACGATGATGTCGGGGGCATGGAGCTGCATGAGCCGCTTCAGACGGTTGTTCCGGTTGATGACCCGGCGATACAGATCGTTCAGGTCAGAGGTAGCGAACCGGCCGCCATCCAGCTGAATCATGGGGCGGATATCGGGGGGGATCACGGGCAGCACGTCCATGATCATCCAGCTGGGCTTATTGCCGGACTCCCGGAAAGCCTCCACGACCTCCAGCCGCTTGACAATGCGCAGCTTCTTCTGAGAGGAAGCCGTTTTCAGCTCTGCACGCAGCTGCTCGGACAGCTGATCCAGGTCCAGCTGCTCCAGCAGCTTCTTGACGGCCTCGGCACCCATACCGGCCTGGAAGTCATTTTCATACTTCTCCCGCATATCCCGGTATTCCTTCTCGGTGAGCACCTGGTTCAGAGCCAGAGGTGCGTCGCCGGGATCGGTGACGATATAGGCAGCGAAGTACAGGACCTTCTCCAAAACCTTGGGAGAGACATCCAGGATCAGGCCCATGCGGGAGGGAATGCCCTTGAAGTACCAGATATGGCTGCAGGGCGTGGCCAGCTCGATGTGGCCCATGCGCTCCCGGCGAACCTTGCTCTTGGTGACCTCAACGCCGCAGCGGTCGCAGATCTTGCCCTTGTACTTGATCTTCTTGTACTTGCCGCAGTGGCACTCCCAGTCCTTGGTCGGTCCAAAGATCCGCTCGCAGTACAGGCCGTCGCGCTCGGGCTTCAAAGTACGATAGTTGATGGTCTCCGGCTTCTTGACCTCGCCGTAGGACCACTGCCGGATCATTTCCGGAGAAGCGATGCCGATTTTAATGGCATCAAAGGTGGCATTTGCCATTTATCGAGCCTCCTTAATCGTCAGACGTCTCAGGATCTGCATCTTCATTATCCAGATCGCTGAACACAACGTCCATAATATCCTCAGGACCGTCCTCATCAATGACGAAGCCGGAATCCAGAACTTCGTTGGTGTCGCCCACCACGACTTCCTCATTGTCGCCGGAGGTGTAGATCACATCATCATCGTCGTCATCCTCCCGCAGCTCGATCTCGTTGCCCTGCTCATCCAGCACGCGGATATCCAGGCACAGAGCCTGCAGCTCCTTGACCAGAACCTTGAAGGACTCGGGCACACCGGGCTTGGGGATGTTCTCGCCCTTGACAATGGCCTCATAGGTCTTCACACGGCCGGTCACATCGTCGGACTTAACAGTCAGAATCTCCTGCAGGGTATAGGCAGCTCCGTAAGCCTCCAGGGCCCAGACTTCCATTTCGCCGAAACGCTGGCCGCCGAACTGGGCCTTGCCGCCCAAAGGCTGCTGGGTAACCAGTGCGTAAGGGCCGGTGGAACGGGCGTGGATCTTATCATCAACCAGGTGATGGAGCTTCAGATAGTAGGGGTAGCCAACGGTGACCAGGTTGTCGAAGGGCTCGCCGGTACGGCCATCATACAGGATGGTCTTGCCGTCTTCCCGCAGACCGGCCAGCTTCAGGGTTTCGCGGATATCCTTCTCGTTGGCGCCGTCGAACACGGGGGTGGCCACATTCCAGCCCAGCGCCCGGGCAGCATAGCCCAGGTGGACCTCCAGAACCTGTCCGATGTTCATACGGGAAGGCACGCCCAGGGGGTTCAGCACGATGTCCAGGGGGGTACCGTCGGGCAGGAAGGGCATATCCTCCTCGGGCAGGACCCGGGACACGACGCCCTTGTTGCCGTGACGACCGGCCATCTTATCGCCCACGGAGATTTTCCGCTTCTGGGCAATGGAAACCCGGACGGACTTGGTGACACCGGGAGCCAGCTCATCGGAGTTCTCCTTGGTGAAGACCTTCACGTCCACAACGATGCCGCTCTCGCCATGGGGCACCTTCAGAGAGGTATCACGGACTTCTCTTGCCTTCTCGCCGAAGATGGCCCGCAGCAGGCGCTCCTCGGGGGTCAGCTCGGTTTCGCCCTTGGGGGTAACCTTGCCAACCAGGTAGTCGCCGGAGTGGACCTCAGCGCCCACCCGGATAATGCCGTTCTCATCCAGATCCTTCAGGGTGTCCTCGCCCACGTTGGGGATATCACGGGTGATCTCCTCGGGTCCCAGCTTGGTATCCCGGGCCTCGGTCTCGTGCTCCTCGATATGGATGGAGGTGAACACGTCCTCCCGGACCAGGCGCTCGTTCAGCAGAATGGCGTCCTCGTAGTTGTAGCCTTCCCAGGTCACGAAGCCGATGAGCACGTTCTTGCCCAGGGCAACCTCGCCGCCGGAGCAGGAGGGGCCGTCGGCCACGATCTCTTCGGTATCCACCCGGTCGCCAACCGCGCAGCAGGGCCGCTGGTTGATGCAGGTGCCGGCATTGGAACGGGCGAACTTGGTCAGGTGCAGGGTCTCGGTCTCGCCGTCGTCATAGCGCAGGGAGATGGCATCGGCGGAGACGGCGGTGACCACGCCGGGCTTCTTGGCCTTCAGGCAGACTTCAGAATCCACAGCGGCCTTGTGCTCGATACCGGTAGCAACCACAGGGGGCTCGGTGGTCAGCAGAGGCACGGCCTGACGCTGCATGTTTGCGCCCATCAGAGCACGGTTGGCATCGTCGTTCTGCAGGAAAGGAATGAAAGAAGTAGCGATGGAGATCATCATTCTGGGGGACACGTCGATGTAGTCGATCATGTTCCGGTCCACTTCAATGATCTCATTGCGGTGACGGCAGGTGATACGGGCATTGGCCAGGCAGCCGTTCTCGTCCAGAGGCTCATTGGCCTGACCGACGTAGTAATCGTCCTCCACGTCGGCGGTCATGTACTCAACGTCCTTTGTAACGAAGCCGGTGGCCTTGTCCACCTTCCGGTAGGGGGCCTCCACAAAGCCATACTCATTGATCTTTGCAAAGGTAGCGAGGTAGTTGATCAGGCCGATGTTGGGACCTTCGGGGGTCTCAATGGGGCACATACGGCCATAGTGGGTATAGTGAATATCTCGGACATCGAAGGAAGCCCGGTCACGGCTCAGGCCGCCGGGGCCCAGAGCGGACAGACGGCGCTTGTGGGTCAGCTCGGCCAGAGGGTTATTCTGGTCCATGAACTGGCTCAGAGGGGAGGAACCGAAGAATTCCTTGATGACGGCGGTGACAGGCCGGATGTTGATCAGGGTCTGGGGGGTAACGGAGTCCAGATCCTGAACGGTCATACGCTCCCGGATGACCCGCTCCAGACGGCTGAAGCCGATGCGGAACTGGTTCTGCAGCAGCTCGCCCACGCAGCGCAGGCGGCGGTTGCCCAGGTGGTCGATGTCATCGGGGGTGCCGATGCCCATGGCCACGCAGTTCAGGTAGTTAATGGAGGCCATGATGTCCTCAACGGTGATGTGGTTGGGGATCAGGTCAGTCATCCGCTCCTCAATAGCGGTCTTCCAGTCGCCGTCGGGGCCCAGCTCCTCCAGCATTTCCTTCAGAACGTTGAAGCAGACCTTCTCCTTAATGCCGTACTCGGCGGGATCGAAGTTCACGAAGCCGGCCATATCCACCATGCCGTTGGAGAAGACGACCACATTGCTGTCGCCCACCTTGACAACGGCTCTGTTGATGCCGCGCTTAGACAGGTCATGAGCCTGAGCCCGGGAGATGAAGTCACCGGGCATGACCAGAATTTCACCGGTCAGCGGATCGGCAATGGGCTCTGCGGCCTCCTGACCGGACAGGCGGGACCAGATGTCCATCTTCTTATTGAATTTGTATCGGCCAACCTTGCTCACGTCGTAGCGATGGGGGTCGAACAGCAGGCCTTCCAGGTGCGCAACGGCAGTCTCCACCGTGGGAGGCTCACCGGGACGCAGGCGGCGATAGATTTCCAGCAGAGACTCTTCCCGGGTCTTGCAGGGGTCCTTCTCGATGGAGGCCAAGATCCGCTCGTCCTCGCCGAACATCTCCTTGATCTGCTCGTCGGTCTGAACGCCCAGAGCACGGATCAGGCTGGTGATGGGAATTTTCCGGTTCTTATCGATGCGGACCCAGAAAACATTGGAATTGTCGGTCTCGTACTCCAGCCAGGCGCCGCGGTAGGGAATGACCGTAGCGGTGTAGGTATGCTGGTCGGCCTTGTCCACCTCGTGGCCGTAATACATACCGGGAGAACGAACGATCTGGGAGATAATGACACGCTCAGCGCCATTGATCACGAAGGTACCGCCATTGGTCATCACGGGGAAATCGCCCATGAAGATGTCCTGCTCGGTAATGACCTCCGTCTCGGTATTGCGCAGACGGACCCGCACCTTGATGGGCTTTGCGTAGGTAGCATCCCGGTCCCGGCATTCCTCGATGGTGTACTTTGCCTTGTCTTCCATGGTATAGTCCAGGAAGCTCAGCTCCAATTTCCCAGAGAAATCGGTAATGGTGCCAACGTCCTTGAAAACCTCCCGCAGGCCTTCCTTCAGGAACCACTGGTAGGAGTCCTTCTGGATTTTCAGCATGTTGGGGATTTCCAGGATCTCTTCATACTTCGCGTAGGATTTACGCATGGTCTTGCCGAACATAACGTCCTTGACCATTGCCATATGGATCATCACAGCCTTTCATCCGAATGTGTGTTGTTGATACGCTTGGATAGGTTGTCATTTTTGCTAAATTACCCTCTTGACAGCCGCCCCTCCCTGTGGTAAAATACCAGTGTTGGAGCAGAAAGCCCCAAAACGGCATACTACCACAGTATGGAACATCATTATACCCGATTGGCGTCCGTTTGTCAATCGGTTTTTTCTTATTTTACAGGAAACCGCGGTGCCGTGCTCCGGCACCGCGGTTCTTGTTTTTACTGCCACTTATCGCACAGCTGGTTGATCTGGTCCGTCAGCCTGCCCACGTCCTTATTGGTTCTTCCTCTCATGTTCTTTACGATCACACTGAGGCGGCCAAGGGCAGTCAGCAGCTTTTCATACAGGCTGTTCTTCCGGGCGGCGGCAGGGGTTTCCGTCTGCTTCACCACAGGTACGCCAGCGGCCTCGTATTCGAATTTCCCGGAGGCCAGGTTAAACACCGTGCCGGAATAAGGCGCACTGGTCTGGATACCCAGCTTTTCATGGATGAGCCCGGCAAAGGAGGTCACCACACCGTCCTCGCCATGGTTTACGAAGACCCGGCGGGGCTTTTCCGCAAAATGCTCCAGCCAGTCCAGCAGACCTGCCTGGTCCGCATGGCCGCTCTTGCCGGGCATGGCGCGTATTTTCGCATTCACCGCCACCTCTTCATTGAAGAGCTTCACAGACTTCATACCGCCGTCTAAGAGGCTTCTGCCCAGAGTTCCCTCGGCCTGATAGCCCACGAACAGAACCATGCAGTTTTCCCGCCACAGATTGTGCTTCAGGTGGTGCCGGATGCGGCCCGCCTCGCACATACCGCTGGCGGAGAGGATGACCTTCGGCGTTGGGTCCATATTGATCGCCTTGGACTCCTCGCTGGTGACCGCCAGATGCAGCCCCGGGAACATCAGCGGATTGATTCCCCGGCGAATCAGGTCGTTGGTTTCCTCGTCCAGGCACTCCGGCCCACACTGCAAGAACACCCCCGTGGCCTCGATGGCCAGCGGGCTATCCACATATACCGGGAAATCCCCCTGCACCAGCCCCTGCTCCTTGACCTCCCGGATGAGATAGAGCATCTCCTGGGTTCGGCCCACGGCAAAGGCGGGGATGATCAGATTCCCCCCGGCATCCAGGGTCTCCCGGATGCACTTGGCCAGAAACGCCGTGGGGTCCGGGCAGGGCGTATGGAGCCGGTCTCCATAGGTGGATTCAATCAGCACATAGTCCGCTTGGGCAACATAGTCCTTCCCCCGCAGAATGGGCAGATCCCGGTTGCCCAGGTCTCCGGAGAAAACCATCTTCCGGGTGGTCTCCCCTTCCGTCAGGAACACCTCAATGGAGGCGGAGCCCAGCAAGTGCCCCGCATTGACAAAGCGCACAGTGATGCCCTCGGCAATGGGTATCTTTTCTCCCATGGGGCAAGGCCGGAAGCGCTTCAGGCAGGCATCCGCATCCGCCACGGAATAGATGGGCTCCTCCGGCGGCAGACCTGCCCGGGCATTTTTCCGGGTTTTCCACTGGGCCTCCTGCTCCTGGATATGGGCACAGTCCTTCAGCATAATGCTGCACAGGTTGGCGGTCTCCTCCGTGGCGTAGATCCTACCCCGGAAGCTGTTCTTCGTCAGCAGGGGCAGCAGGCCCGAGTGGTCAATATGGGCATGGGTCAGCAGCACAAAATCCAGTCCCGCCGGGCTCACAGGCAGGCTCTGGTTTTCAAAGCAGTCCTTCCCCTGCTCCATGCCGCAGTCCACCAGTCCCACCGTGCCGCAGCACTCCACCATGGTGCAGCTGCCGGTTACCTCGTGGGTCGCGCCCAAAAACGTCAATTTCATAGCATTGGCCTCCTTTCCGGTTCTATCTATACTATAGCACAGAACTGGAAAGGAGGCCAATCTTTATTTCAGTGTTTCGCTGTTGTTCAGCACAAGGGTGCTGTAGAGGAAGAGCACATCGCTGTTTTCAAAATCCAGGAAGGCCCCCAGCCGCTCGACGCTCAGATAGCGGATATCCACCAAGGTGACTTCGGCGTAGCTTTCAAAAAAGTAGGGTGCGATGCTGCTGCCAAAGGAATCCCGGAAGAGAATCAGGCGGTCATCCGAAGACGCGTTGGGGTTCTTCACCGTGATCAGGGACAGAGAGCCGGAGAGGAACAGTTCATAGGGGTCCCGGCCGTCCAGAGCAGACAGGTCGTAGACGCCGATTTCCCGGTTTCGCTCCCGATCCTGAATTTCCAGCGCATCAAAGGAATCGTTCCACAGGTAATACAGCGGCTCTCCCTTAACCGGCAGTGCCGACTGCCCGGCGTAAACGCCAAGAAAATCCTCCGTTGCCAGCCGGGTTTCATAGTCCATGGTCAGCTTTTTTCCCATGGCCGCGGCGACGGTCCCGGCGGCATCCCCCAGCTGCTCCTGCCGCCAGTGGGTATCGGTCTTGTAGAAGCTGTCCAGGGTCAGACTGCCCGAAAGGTCAATAAAACTCGCAAAGGGTGTTTTCTCCTTCAGGCGGTTGGCAAAGTCGGCATAGGACAGCTTGGGAATTCCCTCCAGATATGCCGCCTTATCCGGGATCAAGGCCACAAATACCCGGTCGTTTCCGGAAAGATACCGGTCATACACCGCCTGAAAGCGGGAGGCGGCATAGTCAACGGAAGTCTCCTTCATAGGATACTCCAGCTTTGCCAGAAAGCCATCCTTGCTTTCGTAGATCTGGTTATTGTCCTGTCTGCCAAGCACCTTCACGGAAAACAGGGCCTTTGCCTGCCGGAAGGTCTCCCGCAGGGGGAACTGGTCCTGGGTATAGCTTTCAAAATTGGAGGCAAAGCTTCCGCTTTGAATGGCGCTCCAGGAAAGCTTCGGCATCTGCGCCAGCTTTCGCCGTTCAGACAGGGACTCCGAATTGGGCGCATGGAGCCAGCAGGCAAGGGTCAAAGCAATATACAAAATGGGCAAAGCCCAGAAAAATCGATTTTTTTGCATAGAAAATGCTCCTTGAAGGTCAAGGTTTTTTAGAGTGTAAACAATAGCATCTATATTTAGCCATTTGCAAAGCCTTCGGCTGGGTGCCTCCGGCGGGGAGCTTCTTGTCCCGCCAAGAAGCTCCGCAAGAATGCGGCTTAAGGGGGCGCTGCCAGAAAGCCGATTCATCATTGTGCGATTGCCACCGGCAATCGTTAAATTAGATTCGCTGCGCGACGCACCGCCCCTTAAGAATCTCCCCGGCCTCAAAACCAACCGGGCTTGTACTTGCGTGGCTTACGAACTGCGGCAAGGGTGGTTATTGTAGTCAATGCGATAGCTCTAGCTATGCCAAAGCCTCTCAGAAACGGAAGTACAAAAACGGGTTGTAAGACCCGTCCACCAGATAAGCGGTGCAGATCAGAAGCAGGGCGCAGAGGGCGACTGGGTGCAGGAGCGCTGCGGCTTTGGGGCAGCGCGCTTCCAGAGCTTTGGCAATGCGCTTAGGCAGGGGCGTAGCCCCCAGAGCGGCCAGGATAAGCAGCAGGGCGTTGCTTTTCAGCAGATATACTTCCTCGGCAGATGCAATGGGCAAGCCCCCCAGCCCCAGCATCCCGCGGATACAGTCCCAGGCACCGGAAAGGGTGGATGCGTCAAAGAGCACAAAGCCGAATACCACCGCCAAAAGCAGATACACATGGCCAAAAATACGGTGCTTTTCCAAAAAGCGCAGCAGCACCAGCTTTTCCAGGATCAGCAGGGCCGCAAAATAGAGGCCCCAGCAAAGAAAATTCCAGGCAGCTCCATGCCAGAAGCCCGTCAGCAGCCAGACAATGAGGATATTGCGCAGCTGCTTTCCCATTCCCTTTCGATTGCCCCCCAGGGGGATATACACATAGTCCCGGAACCAGCGGCTCAGGGTCATATGCCACCGCCGCCAGAACTCCGTAACGCTGGCGGCGATATAGGGATAGTTGAAGTTTTCCGGGAACCGGAAGCCCAGAAGCGCGCCCAGACCGATGGCCATATCGCTGTAGCCGGAAAAATCGAAATAGATGTGCAGGGTGTAGCTCACAGCATAGAGCCAGGAAAAGAGCACGCTGCCATCCTGGGTTCCCCGCCATGCGGCGCAGACTTCCCCCAGAAGGTTGGCAAACAGTATTTTCTTTCCCAGGCCCACCAGAAATCTGGACGCACCCTTTTGAAAGTCTCCCCGCCCGCGCTGTTTCAGCTGCTCCGCCACATCCGTATACCGGACAATAGGGCCGGCAATGAGCTGGGGGAACATGGTCACGTAGCAGGCAAGGTCAATGGGATTTTTCTGCACCTGGGCCTCTCCCCGGTACACGTCCACCGTATAGCTGAGAATCTGGAAGGTGTAAAAGCTGATGCCAACCGGCAGCGTCAGCTGCAATAGCGGCAGGGACGCGCCGGTCAACGCATTGAAATTAGACAGGAAGAAGTCCGCGTACTTGAAATACACCAGAAAGCTCAGACTGGAGAGCACGGAGGCGGCAAGCAGTGCCTTCCGCACCCCGGGCCTTCCGGCGCGGCCCAGGGCCAGGCCGAAGCCGTAGCCCAGGGCCGTGCACACCAGCATTACCGCCAGATATTTGGGCTCTCCCCAGCCGTAAAACACCAGACTGAACAGGAGCAGAACGGCATTTTTCCCTTTCCTCGGGGTCAGGCCATAGACCAGCAGCACCACAGGGAGAAAATAATACAGAAACGGAATGCTGGAAAAAATCATGTTGCTTTTCTCTCCTTATGCCTCGGCAGGTGCCTCCACCAGCACCTCGGCCCCCAGGCCCTGGGCAGCGGTCTTGAAGGCCTGGATCAGATCATCCGCGCCGTAGGCAGTGATCACATAGTCCGTCATGCGCAGCACCACCACAGTATCCGGGAAGCCGCACATCCAGTGGTGGCTCTGAACGATCTGCTGATAGTGGCTTGCGAAGGCTTCGGCATCCGCTGCATCATTCAGCTGCATAACGGCGGAGCAGAAGGTATTGGTGTTCATCATATGCAGCATGGTGGCCGCCTGGGGCTTGACCATGGCGGTCAGCTCCTCATCCACCAGGATCTGGGCCTGGAAGCTATCGCCATAGACGCTGATGTCAAATTCTCCGGCTCCCTCCATATTGTCGTGTGCCTCGTCGCCGCCGGCAGCGGGGAATTCGGCGTCGTCAGGCATGGCCTTGTGGATGCTCTCCAGCAGGGCCTGGGCACTTTCGTAGCTGGGGGCAACTGCCTCCGTGGTGGCCTCGGTGGTTGCTTCCGTGGCAGCGGCCGTGGAGGAAGAGGCGGTGGTGTTGCCATCGGTCTTGCCGCAGCCGACCAGAATTCCGGCGCACAGCGCGCCGCACAGGATCAAAGAAGTGAGTTTTTTCATAATGTGTTTCCTTTCCGGTGCATTATCGCACCTGGCAGATGGTGACAGAACCGTCGTCCTGCGGGACCGCCTGGAGGCACCAGTCCTCCCCACCCTGGGACAGCTGCAAAAAGTACCCGTCCGCTCCGGGATATAAGATCCAGGTGCAGCTTGCCTTCTTTGTCAGTGTCAGCGTCTTTTCCTCCCCGCCATCCAGAGCAAGCGCGCTGTTTTCATCGGCGGTCAGGGTCAGGCTTGCTTTGCTCCCGGGCTCCAGCGTCAGGGGAATCTCCGTTTCCAGAGACAGGCGCATGACCTGCGCGTCCCCATCCTGAGACCAGGACACAGTTCTATTCAATACATTTTCCCCATTTACCGTGACTTTTAACGGTGTGGGCCGGAACAACCACAGTCCCGCAACCAGCAGCAGGCAGGCTGCCGCCGACAGGAGGGGTTTCCAGGAGATACGCTTATGTTCCTCGCTCTGGGCGGCCTCTTCTACAAACCGGCTGTCCAGACATGTAACGGCTTTGGCAATGGCACGCTGTTTATCCATATCGTTCGGCTCCTTACAGATCAAATTCCTGAGACCGCAGGTATTTCCGCAGCCGCTCCCGGCACCGGTGCAGCCGGACCTTCACCTGTCCCTGGGTCAGGCCCAGCTTTTCCGCTGTCTGGACCGTAGTCTCGCAGTAAAAGTACCGACTGACAAAGATTTTCCGGTCCATAGCCGCTTCCGTTGCCAGGAAGGCATTCAGGGCAACGCTGAGCTCCCGGACGTAGGTCCGTTCCTCTGCGGTCCCGGGGCCCGGAATGCATTCGTCCAGCTCGTCAAGAGACAGGGTGTATTGGTCCCCCTGCCGCTTCTGGGCTGCGGCCTTCTCCCGGCAATTGATGGCTAAGTTTCGGATCACCTTTCCCAGCCAGGCCTTCAGCAGCTTGGGGCGCTGCGGCGGAATGGCATTCCAGGCCCGCAGCCACAGGTCATTCAGGCATTCCTGGCTGTCCTCCTCGCCGCCCAGGATATTCCGGGCAACGGCAAGACAATAGGCCCCATACTTTTCCTGGGCCGCCTGAATGCCATCGGGGTTCCGCTGGAAAAACAGCTCTACAATTTCATTGTCGTTCATAAGCGTCCTCACTGATAAAGACAGGATTTTTAGGGGGTGGTTACAGGGAATAGAAAAATTTTTTAAGTCACCAATAGCTTTTCCTTCGGGAAATGTCATCAACAGTCTCGCTAACGCGAGCCAGCTCCCCCGGTGGGGAAGCTTTTTCCCTTCCCCACGAAAAACTTCCGGAACACTATATCACATTTTCCTGCTAAATGCAAAAAATTCCCGTCTCCCACAAAAGGAGACGGGAAAAATCAATTACCGAACGTACTCAATAACAACGCAGCGGTTGGGCTCCACGCCGGTGGAATGGGTGGTGATGTTCTCCATATCCTGCAGCGCTGCATGGATCACATGGCGCTCATAAGCGTTCATGGGCTCCAGGGTGGTGCGGCGGCGGGCTTTCAGAACCTGCTGGGCCTTCTTGCGGGCGTAGCGGCGGAGGCTCTCCTCCCGCTTCTGGCGGTAGGACTCGGCGTCCACGCTGACCCGGATGTGGCCTTCCACTTCCCGATTCACGGCATAGTTGCACAGGTGCTGGATGGCATCCAGGGTATCACCCCGGCGGCCAATCAGATAGCCCAGGTCATCGCCCACCAGGTCCACCTGATAGGCATTGCCGCTTTCCTTCCAGCAGTGGGGCACAGCCTTGGAATCCATGTGCTCCAGCAGGCCCTTCAGGAAGACTTCGATCTTCTCCTCCACAGAGCCGGGCTCTGCAGGGGCATACTCCTTGGGCACGGCGGGAGCCTTGGGCTCCCGGGGCTCTCTGGGCTCCTTCGGGGGCTGGGGTGCTCTGGGGGCCCTGGGCTGCTGGGGGCGCTCAGGCCGCACCTCGGGCTTCTTCTCCTCGGCCTTGACTTCTGCCTTGGGTGCCTCCACGGGCTTTGCAGGTTCTATCTTTACAGGGGCAGGCTCGGCAAGCTTGGGGGCGGGAGCCGCAGCCTTGGGCTTCCGGGAAGCGGAGGACAGAGCCACCTTCGGTGCCTCGGGCACCTCATCGGGGGCCTCATAGGTCACCTGAACCTTGGCAGGCTGTGCGCCAAACCCCAGAAAACCGGTTTTGGCCTGCTGGAGCACCTGAACGGACACACTGTCCCGGTCCAGGCCCAGCTGGGCAAGCGCAGCTTCAATGGCAAGATCAATGGTTTTGCCGCTGGTGACAAGGGTCTTTTCCATGGTTTACTCCTCCTTGCTATTCTGGGCGTAACGGTTGGGGTCGTAGGCGCGGCCCTTGCAGTAGGGACGGTCCGCAATGCCGGAGAGGGCTTCCTTCTCCTGTTTCTCCTCAGGCTGCTTGCCCTTTCTGGCGGCATACTCCCGGGCGGCAGCCTCCTTGGCGGCGGCTTCCTGGTCCCGCTGCTGCTTCTGCAGGCGCTTCTTGCTGGTGTTCTCGGTGATGCCGTCAGGATTCTCGGCACGGCGCTGAGCGCGGATGCGCTCCTTCTCGGCCTCGATCTTGTCCTGCTCCATCCGGCGCTTCAGGCGCTCGGCGTCCTCGGCATCGTAGATCTTGCGGTAGCGCTTATTGAGGATCACATCCTCAACGGTACGGACAACGCCGCCCACAAACCAGTACAGGGACAATGCACAAGGCACGGTGAAGCCGATCCACAGCATCATCAGCGGCATCATGAACATCATCATCTTGTTGGTCTGGGCAGTCTGGGAATTCTCCACAGCTTCCTTGTCCTGAATACCGTCCTTGTTGGTGACCAGGGAGTCGTTCTGCTTCTGCATGATCAGCATGGACACGACCTGATAGCCGGCGGAGGCCAGGGCAATCAGCAGAGCACCGATGTGGGCCCAGTTCCAGGCCCAGGTGGAGGCGAACACATTGAACTGGGGTACCGCGCCCAGGTCAATGCCGATAAAGCCGAAATTGATGCCGCTCAGGGCCAGATCGCTGATGCCGGGAATGGCGGCCTTGATGGCCTCGGCATACTGGGGGATGTACTGGGCTGCGATCATCTGGTGATAATAGGCATTTCCGGTGAAGAGATCGGGGTTCAGGCCCTTGATAACTTCAACGACCTGGTTGGCAACGTCCAGATTTTCATGGAGCATATACACAATGGGCTGCCGGACCACGGTATACAGAGGGATCAACAGCAGCATGGGCACAAAGCTCCACAGGCAGCCGCCGCCCATGGATACGCCCTCTTCCTTGTACAGCTCCTGGATGGCCTGGTTCTGGCGGTTGGGATCGTCGGCATAGCGGCGCTGGATGTCCTGCATTCTGGGGGTCAGGCGGGACATCTTCATCATGCTCTTCTTGGACTTTGCGGTAATGGGCAGCAGAACCAGCTGCACCAGAATTGCGAACAGGATCAGAGCCATACCGTAGCTGTTGGTCAGCCGGTACAGCAGCTCCATCAGGTAGCCGAAGGGCACCTGGATGATATCGGCAATGTGGAATGACAGTAACATGGACTTTCCTCCTTATGGAAGTCATGGTACGGGGTCGTAGATATCCCGATGGGAAAAGGGATGGCATCGGGCCAGGCGTTTGATTGCCAGCCAGCCTCCCTTTACGGCGCCGTATTTTTGAATCGCTTCGTAGGCATAGGCGGAACAGGTTGGACGGTAGCGGCAGCGGGCCGGGAAATAGGGGGAAATGCACTTGGAGTAAAAGCAGATGAGGCCAAGAAGGAACCGTTTCACTACGCTTCCTCCTGCCGCAGAAGCCCTGCCTTCCGGGCAAGGCGCAGATAGCTCTCCGTCAGCTTTTCAAAGGGCGCTTCCACCGAGCGGCTTCTCGCCACCACCACAATATCCCACCCGGGAATAAACTTCTGCTCATTCAGCCGGTAGACCTCCCGCAGCCTTCTGCGGGTGCGGTTGCGGACCACGGCGTGGCCCAGCTTCTTGCTGACGGTAATGCCCACCCGATTGCGGCCCAGGCGGTTGCGCCGGGCGTACAGGACCATATTGCCATCGGCAAAGCCCTGGGTGTGGTAAAGACGCTGGAATATGTGGTTCAGTTTCAGGCTGCTGGAAAACTTCATTGCTATTTCTCCTAAAAAGGGAGCGGGGCGAATGTTTCATTCACCCCGCTGTAGCTCCCGTTTCGCTCTTACGCGCGTATTTCCTTGTGTTCCACAGGGGCGGCGCATCAGGCGGACAGAACCTTGCGGCCTCTTGCACGACGGCGGGCCAGAACCTTGCGGCCATTGGCAGTAGCCATTCTCTGACGGAAACCGTGAACCTTGGAACGGTGACGGTTGCTGGGCTGGTAGGTACGCTTCATTACGGATACACCTCCTATTTTCTCTGAAAATCATATGCTCGACAGCCGCAAAAGCGGCCGCAGCAACACAAATAGACAGACCTCCACGGTCATGCCTGCTCATTATAACCGAAAAAGTCATGGAGGTCAACATTTTTTTCACACAGACGGTGTTTTTCTTTTCTGCGCATAAAAACGCCGCTCAGCATATGCCGGGCGGCGTTGTGTTTTACTCCTGAGCGCGCTTCTTCATCAGGTTCCGCATACGCAGGGCGTGGTCCAGCTCGCGCTTGCGGATGCGCAGGCTCTTGGGGGTGCACTCCAAAAGCTCATCATCTGCCAGGAACTCGATGCACTGCTCCAGAGACATGGTTCTGGGGGGCGTCAGGCGCAGGGCCTCATCGGAACCGGCGGCACGCATATTGGTCAGCTGCTTCTTCTTGCAGACGTTGACGGTCATATCCTCGTTCCGGCTGCACACGCCAACCACCATACCGGCATAGACCGGGGTACCGGCACCGATGAACAATGTGCCCCGCTCCTGGGCATTGAACAGGCCATAGGAGCAGGCCTCGCCGGTTTCGAAGGCGATGAGGGAGCCCACCTGGCGGCGCTCGATCTCGCCCTTCATGGGTGCGTAGCTGTCCAGCACGGAGGACATGATACCCTCGCCCCGGGTATCGGTCAGGAACTCGTTCCGGTAGCCGAAGAGGCCCCGGGAGGGAACCAGGAACTCCAGGCGGTAGCGGCTGCCCACGGGGGTCATGCCCAGCAGGTCACCTTTGCGTTTGCCCATCTTCTCGATGACGGCGCCCATGCTCTCCTCGGGCACGTCTGCGACCATCCGCTCGATGGGCTCGCAGAGCTTGCCGTCGATCTCCTTGGTCAGCACACGGGGGGTAGACACGGAGAACTCGTAGCCCTCCCGGCGCATGGTCTCCATCAGAATGGACAGGTGCATTTCGCCGCGGCCCGCCACATTGAAGGCATCGGTGCCCTGCTCGGTGACGTGCAGAGACACATCCTTCAGCAGCTCCTTTTCCAGCCGGTCCCGCAGGTTCCGGGAGGTGATGAACTTGCCCTCCTTGCCGGCGAAGGGAGAATCGTTGACGGCAAAGGTCATTTCAATGGTGGGGTCGGAGATCTTCACAAAGGGCAGGGGCTCCACCACCATGGGGTCGCACAATGTACGGCCGATGGTGATATCCGCCATGCCGGACAGGGCCACGATCTCACCGGCGCTGGCCTGCTGCACGGGCACCTTGGCCAGACCGTCGAAGGTATACAGGGCAACGACCTTGCCCTTGGTCTTGTGATCCGGGTCGTGATAGTCGCAGATGGCAACCTCCTGGTTGACCTTAATGGTGCCCCGCTCGATGCGGCCCACGGCAATCCGGCCCACATACTCATTGTAGTCAATAGAGGAGACCAGCAGCTGCAGAGGGCCGTTCTCGTCGCCCGTAGGGGGATCGATATACTCGATGATGGTCTCGAACAGAGGCTTCAGGTCGGTGCCCTGCTCATCGGGGCTGTAGGACGCAGTACCCTGACGGCCGGAGCAGAAGATGGTGGGGGAATTGAACTGCTCATCGGTAGCATCCAGCTCCAGCAGCAGCTCCAGGACCTCATCCATGACCTCATGGACACGGGCATCGGGCTTGTCCACCTTGTTGACGGCAACAATGACCTTGTGGCCCAGCTCCAGCGCCTTCTGGAGCACGAAGCGGGTCTGGGGCATGGGGCCCTCGGCGGCATCCACCAGCAGGATAACGCCGTTGACCATCTTCAGAATACGCTCCACTTCGCCGCCGAAGTCAGCGTGGCCCGGGGTATCCACAATGTTGATCTTGTAGTCTTTATAGTGCACGGAGGTGTTCTTGGCCAGAATGGTGATGCCGCGCTCACGCTCCAGATCGCCGGAGTCCATGACCCGGTCCACGGTGGCCTGGTTTTCCCGGTAAATGCCGCCCTGCTTCAGCATTTCGTCAACCAGGGTGGTCTTGCCGTGGTCAACGTGGGCAATAATGGCAATATTTCTGATTTTTTCCTGAGATGCCATAAAAAAGCTCCTTATATTTAGAATGTATCAACTCTCAACATAGAAATATAGCACAGCTTCTCTCCATATGCAATCTTTTTCTCAAGATTTGCCATACAAAAGTTGAAGAATTCCGGTCTTTTCTTTCGTGCATATTTTCCTGAACAGCTGCATTTCCCTGTTTGGCCAAAGGGAGATGCAAATTGCGAAAGCAAGCCGGGGGCAGCGAAATGCAGGGAAATCACCCTCCTATCCTATCCTATCCAATCCTATCCTATCCAATCCTATATAGAGAGAGTGGGTATGCGGGCAAGCCGCCCACACACCCACATTTTCTTTCCGTTCCGGCTTTGGAGAAAGGCAGAGCGGAAACGGCATTATTTTTTCCGCTTCTCCCACTCCGGCTTGTAGGCCAGATAGGTGCAGACCCCAAACAGGGCAGCGCACAAAAGGCTGATCTTCCAGCCGATGGAGAAGGCCTTGTTCTGATAGCGCAGCGTAACGGTATGGGTTCCCTGGGTCATATGGGTACTGATCATACAGTCCCCTACCAGGGTGATCTCTGCCTCTTCCCCATCCACATACAGGTGCCAGTTGCCATTCTGAGGGACCGACGTGTAGAAGAGTCCATCCCGGTCACAGTCGACGGTGCCCTCCACCCTTGTCTGGCGGAAGGAGGTAATATTCAAGACAGCGGCATTTAAGATATCGTAGCCCCGGAAGAACAGGTCATTGTCCAGCTGCGAGGCCGTCACCGTCATGGTGCCGGATTCCCCTGCATCGCACAGGACGCGGACCTCTACACTGTCCGTGGGCGTGACGTCCCCAACCGCAAGCATCTGGGGCAGGCTGATGGTCTCCCGGTACAGCTCCACGCCGTTGATACAGACCACGAAGTCATTCCGCTCCGGCAGGTCCAGCCAGACGCACACAAAGCCCTCGTCATTGGGGGAGAAAAAGTAGGACACGTAGGCCCCCTCGTCGCACTCCGAGTAGCTGAGCTTGCCCCGGGTGCTCTGCTCCGTCACCTGGGTGCCGTTGCCCAGGGCCACCACCTGGCTGCCTGCGATGGCCCGCCACACCGGCGTTTCCAGCCCTGTGGCAGCGGAGAATACCTCATTTTGCATTTGCCACGGGTCCGTTTCTCCAAAATCCGCCTGGGCCAAGGCATCCTCTGCCAGGAAGCCCAGGGGCAGATAGGCCTTGTTTTTCAGCAGGTATACATTTTCATAGTGGTGGACCTCTTCAAACATGGAGCTGGTGCGGTCCCGGCCGTCCCGGTCCATCATGTATTTCAGGTCCAGGAACAGATTTGCCACCGGGCTGCTCTCCTCAAAGCAATACCGGTTGTAGGTGTTTTTCGCGCCATAGCCAAAGGCCTTCATGAACTCGGTCACCCGCACATTGGCAGAGCTGGTGAAAGCGGAAATGCCATTGTAGCCATTGAGCGCATCATCGTTCAGGGTCTGGGCATGGGTCACCTCTGCCCGGTAGAAGGGCTCTTTCTCCCGCTCGCGCATATAGCGGAACATGGAGGCCGCCGCCTCCCGGCCCTTGGGATAGTTGGAAACCCCGGTGCCCGGGAAATACAGGCCGAAGGACAGCAGGTTTGCGCACATTTCCAGAATGATCACCGTCAGCACCGCCCAGCGGGAATGAACCCGGTAGCAGCTCTGGCGATAGCGGGCCCGGGACACCTCGGCAGGCTCCGCATCCTCGGCGATTTTCACCTTTTTCTTGCCATAGAGCAGGCAGGCTGTAAAGACAAGCAGGAAGCCAAAATTGTACAGCGCATAAACCGGAACCTCCAGGGCAATGCCGAAGGCCTCGGCGGTCTCCGTGTGCGTCAGGTCGTTGGAGCAGCACAGCACCGCGCCGGTGAACAGCATGGCAGCCAAAATATGCCAGACGGAAAACCGCCGCCGCAGCAGCCAGGCCCGATAGGCCATATACAGCAGCACAAAGCTGAAGAGGAAGCTGAACCGGTAAGGGATCATATTGGGGAAGTGGAAGCCGTGCCAGATGTAGTCCAGCTGCCGGATAATGAAGCTCAGCATGAAAAACAGCAGCAGGAATACTGCGCACAGCTTGTCCCGGAGCTTTACTTCCTTCGCCATCAGGAAGAGGAAGGCTAGCTGAATTGCAAACACGCCGCAGTACAGGTTCGGAAGCCCCTCCTTGAAATTGGGCTCCAGAGCGCCGCCCATATTGCCCGCCACCTGACGCATGGCGTCCAGCAGCCCCTTCCAGGTATTCTCCGAGGCAATATTCAGCCGGAAGCCCTTGGGAAAGGCATTGACGCTGGACTGGGTGGTTTGCAGGGCCGCCAGGGTTGGAAGCTCCAGAACGGCAGTCATGCCAATGGCCATCAGGGAGAAAATCGCAATGCGCACCAGATCCAGCCCCGCCCGCTTCCAGCCGGGGAACCGGCAGATCTCATAGCAGAAGAACACCAGCGCCACGAAAATGCAGACGAAGAAGCCCACATAGTAATTGGCGTAAATGGCCAAAAACAGCGTCACGGTGTACAGGAAGAACCGCTTCTCCCGCAGCAGGGCGATCTCCCCCAGAATGACCAGGGGCAGCAGCGCGAAGGTATCCATCCACATGATGTTCCAGTGGAAGCCCAGGGCCCAGGCGCACAGAGCATAAAACGCGCTGAAGGCCACCACCGCAAAGTCCTTCTTCCCGTAGAGCTTTTGCAGAAACAGCGAGAAGAACAGCCCCGCGAAGCCCAGCTTGATGGGCGTTAAGAGGGTGAAATAGCCGAGAAGCCACTTTTCCGGCAGCAGCACGCTGAGAAGATTCAGGGGGCTTGCCAGATAATAGGAGATGAGCCCCAGGTAGTCCACGCCCATGCCGATGGACCAGTTGTAGAGCAGGCTCTGCCCCTGCCGCAGGCTGCGGCGGAAGGCCAGGAAAAAGGGGTAATACTGGTGATACATATCGGAATACAGCATGGATGTCTTGCCGAAGGGGATGTAGCCGCTGATGAGCATGACCACCAGCATCCCCACACAGGGGAAGGCAAAGGACAGCGCCGTAAAATTCCATTTCCATTTCCGGGTAAGCGGATTGGACAGCTTCATAATATGGAAACCTCCAGGGTATGATTCAGGATTTTACTATATTATCATATTTTTCCCGGAAGGTAAAGGCAGGAACCGTCTAGGGGAGCTTAAATTTTTATGAAGAAAAAAGCCACACCCCGCCGCCTGGCAGGGTATGGCACAGCTTGTCAAAAAAGCCTCGCAGAGTTTGGCGGCGTAAGCCACACCCCGCCGCCTGGCAGGGTATGGCAAAAATCATTCAATCCAGCTCGTCGGTCTCCTCGCGCACATGGTCGTGATCATGGCAGCAGCAGTCGTCGCCGCTGTCTTCCATATTGGTCAGCTCGCTGATGCGGACCTTCTGGCGCAGCTTCATCTCCTCCACGCTCTTGTGGAGCAGCTCCTTCACGGCCACGGGGTCCTTGATGTTTTTCATCACCAGAGTGGGGCAGGTCTTATCCGAAGACAGGATCGTCACCGTCCCTACCCCCAGCAGCCGCTGGAAGAGATTCCGGCTGGTACTGATATCCCGGACACGGTAGAGAAGGATCTCATCGTCCGTCACATTCAAAAAGCCCTTGGACAGAAACAACCGGTCCTCTGACAGCATATACCGTGTAAAGGACAGAGGGAGGCCAAAAATGCGCTTCCGGTCCTTCCATGCGTAGGCGATCTTTTCCTTTTTCATAAGCGATCCTCCTTTGTAATTTACTCTATTTTACTATTGTTTTCCCCCAATGTCAAGAATCATAGAATCAGGCAGACCAGTCCCGTGGCCCCTTCGTTGACAATGCGGCCCAGGGTTCCCCGGAATTTGGTGCGCACATCCTCCGGAAGCCGCAAAAGCTTGGCATTGAGCCCCTCCTGGATCAGATCGTATACGGATTTTCCGAAAATATTGCTCTGCCACAGCTTCTCCGGCTCCTGGCCCCCCAAATATTCAATGAGCTCTTTGGACTGCTCCTCACCGCCTACCATGGGACTGATCTCCGTGTCCACATCCACCCGGATCATGTGGATGGAGGGGGCCATAGCCCGGAGCTTGACCCCGTAGCTGCCGTTCTTTTTCAGCACCTCCGGCTTTTCCAGCTTCAGCTCCTCAGGCCCAGGTCCCACCACTCCGTAGCCCGTCGCCCTGACGGAGGCCAGAGCATCGGCCAGACGGTCATATTCCCGCTTGACCCGGCTAAGCTCGGTGAGCAGCTCCAGCAGCTGCCCATCGCTTTCAATGGGCATTCCAGCCCGGGCGCTGAGTATCTCATAGAACATGGACTCCGGGAAACGGATGACGCAGTCCACCCGGCCGCTGCCGGGGTCTATATTCCGGAAGTCCGCCTCCTGCACCCCGGGCAGCGCTCGCAGCGCCTCCAAAGCCTGTGCTGCCTGGCCCAAAGAGCCGATCCCATCCGCAGCCTCCAGGAGGCCCCGGTACAGCGCCGTTTTCACCGGATGGTCCCGCTCCAAAGCATCCATCCACCGGGGCAGAAACACCCGCAGTGCCGTCATGGGGAAGCTATAGAGCATGGCATTCAGAAGCGCGCCGATTCCTTGGGCATCCACCGCCTGACAGTCCAGAATCATGCAGCAGATATGGAATTCCCCGTCCAGCGCGGCTTTCAGCGCCTTGGCCTGCTGGCCCTCCGGCTCCCGGCTGTTGATGACCACCAGATAGGGCTTGCCCGTGGCGCGCATATCCGCGATGGCCCGCTTTTCCGCCTGGACATAGTCCTCCCGGGGAATGTCCGTAACGGTCCCATCGGTGGTCACCACCAGGCCTAAGGTGGCGTGGCCCTCCATGACCTTCTTCGTCCCCAGTTCCGCCGCCTGGGTCATGGGGATCTCCCGGTCGAACCAGGGGGTCGTCACCATCCGGGGCTTGCCGTCCTCCTCCGCGCCCATGGCCCCAGGGATCATATACCCCACGGAATCGATCATGCGGATGCGCAGCCGGGCCGTACCGTCCGGGCTGACCTCCACGGCCTCCTCCGGCACAAATTTCGGCTCCGCCGTCATAATGGTCCTGCCGGAGCCGCACTGGGGCAGCTCGTCCCGGGCCCGCTCCGCCCGGAAGGGGTCCTCCATGGCGGGGATCACAAGCTCCTCCATGATGCGCTTGATCAGCGTGGATTTTCCGGTGCGAACCGGCCCCACCACGCCGATATAGATATTGCCGCCGGTTCTGGCAGCGATATCCTGATAAATTGTTTCCATAGCCAGCCTCCTCCTTCGGCAGGAGCGATCCTGCCATGGTTTGTTTCCATGGTATGCGTCCTTTCCGGAAGGTAGAACGGCCCCCGATGGGGCAAACTTCCCCGGAATTCTGCGTTTCTCAAAAAAATATTGAAAATAATGTTTGACAAATGAAGAAAAAGCCTATATAATACGTTAGCACGACTTTGAGAGGGGGGAAGATTATGCTGTTGGGGCTTTCCAAGATCATTGATTGTCCCGGCGCGTCCCTTCCCTTTTCCGCCAGCGTGGATCTGAGCGATCTTCGCTATGGCCTCAGCAACCCGGTTTCCGAACCGGTCCTGGCAGAAGGAACCGTGCGCAATACCGCCGGGGTTTTGATGATGCAGGGCTCCCTGCACACCACCATCCACGGTATCTGCGACCGGTGCGCCGGGGAATTCCACCGCGAGATTGAATTCCCCATCGACGTTGTCCTTGTAACCGAGCTGGCCAGTGAAGAGAACGAAGATGAGTGGGTATTCCCTCTGGAGGGAGACAGCGCCGATCTGGACGACATTGTGCGGACCGTGTTCGTACTGAATCTGGATTCCAAGCTGCTTTGCAAGGAGGATTGTAAAGGCCTTTGTCCCAGATGCGGCAAAAACCTGAACGACGGTCCCTGCAATTGCCGGAAGGAGCTCGATCCCCGATTTGCTGCTTTAGAGCAGCTTCTTGAGAAGTAAATCCATATTGATGCTGTGAAAAGCAGTTTTACCAAGGAGGTGTCACCATGGCTGTCCCTAAGTGTAAAGTGTCCAAGGCCCGCCGCGATAAGCGCCGTGGCTCTAACTGGAAGCTGTCCGCTCCCAGTGTTGCGGTTTGCCCCAAGTGCGGTGAGCCCGTAATGCCCCACAGAGCTTGCAAGGCTTGCGGCACCTACAATGGCCGTCAGGTTCTGGCTGTTGAGGCTGAGTAAGGCAAAAACGGAAAACCAGAGGAAGGCAAGCGCCTTCCTCTTTTTCCGTTTCTGCGGAAAGCCTTGCTTTCTTAACAATTCTATGCCATAATAACTCAATAAACATTTTCATGTAAACCATACAAAGAATAAGCCTGTGGGCAGCACCGCACAATTCGGCAAGAGCAGTCAGCGAGAGATTTTTTGCCGGAGAAAAACTCTAAAAGTGGAGGAATCCTTTGTGTATTTCCCACTTTTAGAACTGCACAGCCGGTGAAAAAGATCCGCTGACGGCCGCATACGAATTGTGCGGTGTTGCCCCCCAAAAGAAAGGACGTGTTGCTCATGGCGAAACCCTTGGTTGCCATTGTAGGCCGCCCCAATGTGGGAAAGTCTATGCTCTTTAATAAGCTCACCGGTCAGCGGACCTCCATTGTGGAGGACACCCCCGGCGTGACCCGGGACCGGATCTATGGGGACTGCGAATGGTGCGGCCGCACCTTCTCCCTGGTGGATACCGGCGGTATCGAGCCCAGCACCGACAACGATATGCTGAAGTTCATGCGCCGTCAGGCGGAGATCGGCATTGAGCTGGCCGATGCCATCATCATGGTCACGGACGTCCGCAGCGGCGTTACCGCGGCGGACGAGGACGTGGCCACCATGCTGCGCAAATCCGGCAAGCCCGTGGCCCTGGCCGTCAACAAGTGTGACTCCGTCGGCCCCACCAATCCGGATGTGTACGAATTCTACTGTCTGGGCATTGGCGACCTGTTTGAGACCTCTGCCGTCCACGGTCACGGCACCGGCGATCTGCTGGACTGGGTTCTGGAAAACATCCCCGCCGATGACGGCGAAGAAGAGGACACCGACGTCATCAAGGTTGCCATTGTGGGCAAGCCCAATGTGGGCAAGTCCAGCCTGCTAAACCGGATTCTGGGCGAAGAGCGGGTCATTGTCTCCAATGTGGCCGGAACCACCCGGGATGCCATCGACTCCTACTATGAAAACGAAACCGGCAAATACTGCTTCATCGACACCGCCGGTATGCGCCGGAAGAGCAAGGTGGACGATGCCATTGAGAAATACTCCAATATGCGCTCCGTCAGCGCCATCGACCGGGCAGACGTGTGCCTGATCCTCATCGATGCCAACGAAGGCGTCACCGAGCAGGATACCAAAATTGCCGGTCTGGTCCACGAGGCAGGCAAGGCTGCCGTCATCGTGGTCAACAAGTGGGACGCCGTGGCCGACAAAGAGACCAACACCATGCGGGACATGGAGGCCAAGGTCCGCCAGGGCCTGAGCTATATGCTCTATGCCCCCGTCATCTTCCTGTCCGCCCTGACCGGCGCCCGGTGTGACAAGCTGTTCGACACCATTCAGGAGGTCCACAAGCAGAACACCAGCCGCATCACCACCGGCAGCCTGAATGCCGTTCTGGCCGATGCCACCGCCCGGGTTCAGCCGCCTACGGACAAGGGCCGCCGCCTGAAGATCTACTATATGACCCAGGCAGGCACCAAGCCCCCCCACTTCGTCATCTTCTGCAACGATGCCCGGCTCTTCCACTTCTCCTACCAGAGATACCTGGAAAACCAGATCCGGGAGGTCTTCGGACTCCAGGGCACGCCCATCCGCATCACCATTCGCCAGAAGGGCGACAAGGAGGAGTAAGCCGTGGCCGTTTCCATTGCGCTGATATGTGTACTGGGCTATCTGCTGGGCGGCATCAACGGAGCCATCCTGCTGTCCAAGCTGGTGGAAAAGGACGATGTCCGCCGCCATGGCAGCGGCAATGCCGGCTTCACCAATTTCTTCCGCAACTACGGAAAGCGCACTTCCCTGCTGGTCATCCTCATTGATGCGGCAAAGGCGGCGGCTTCCTGCCTTCTGGGCGGCTGGCTGCTGGGGAAATACGGCCTGGGGACAGAGGGGATGCTTCTGGGCGGCCTGGCCGCCACATTTGGCCACGATTTTCCCGCCTTTCTGGGCTTCCGGGGGGGCAAGGGTATCGTCTGCGGATTTGCAGCCGCTCTGGTCACGGACTGGCGGGTAGGCCTTATCCTGCTTGCGGTCTTCGCCCTGGTGTATTTTCTGACCCACTATGTTTCCCTGGCCTCGGTGCTGTGCGCCCTGGGCTTCTTTGTCAGCTTTTGGCTGTTCTATCCCGGCAGGCCCTTCGTGCTGATCCTGTCCGGGTGCCTGAGCGCCCTGGCTATTTTCCTGCACCGGGAAAACATCGGCCGTCTGGTCAGGGGCCAGGAACGAAAAACATATTTCTTCAAAAGGGGCGAAACAAAATGAACGCAGCCGTCATCGGCGCCGGTGCCTGGGGCACTGCCCTGGCCTGCCAGCTCAGCCGCAACGGCCATGACACGGTCCTGTGGTTCCGCAGCCCGGAAAAGGCAGCCTTGGCCCAGGAAACCCGGGTCAACCCCCGGCTGAAAAATGCCGTGCTTCCGCCCCAGCTTCTCTGCACAGCAGACCCCCAGTGCGTCCGGGGCTGCGAGCTGGTGGTCATTGCGGCCCCCTCCTTCCCCATCCGGTCCGTGTGCCAAACCGTGGCGCCCTATCTGGACGAAAGCACCGTTATGGTCTCCGTAACCAAGGGCATTGAGGAAGGGAGCCTGCTGCGCATGAGCCAGATTGTGGCCCAGGAGACGAACCGTCCCGTTGTGGCGCTCTCCGGCCCCTGCCACGCCGAGGAGGTGGCCATTCAGGTGCCCACAGGGTGCCTCGCCGCCTGTGAGGACAAGCGTCAGGCGGAATTCGTCCAGGATGCCTTTATGTCCGAGACCTTCCGGGTCTACACCAGCCCCGATGCCGTGGGCGCGGAACTGGGCGGGGCCCTGAAAAATATCATCGCCCTGTGTGCCGGTGTGGTCACGGGCCTTGGCTACGGGGACAACACCAAGGCCATGCTCATGACCCGGGGCCTTACGGAAATGGCCCGCCTGGGTGTGTCCATGGGGGCCCGGAAAGAGACTCTGGCGGGTCTCTCCGGTGTGGGCGATCTGATCGTCACCTGTACCTCCGTCCACTCCCGGAACCGGCAGGCCGGCATTCTCATCGGTCAGGGGCTGTCCCCCCAGGAGGCCATGGCCCAGGTCGGCGCCGTGGTGGAGGGCTACTATGCTACAAAGTCCGCCTGGGAGCTGTGCCAGAGAGAGGGCGTAGAAATGCCCATCGTCAGCGCGGCCTACCACGTGCTCTATGAAAACGCCGACCCCAAGGCCGTCGTTCAAAAGCTGCTGACGCGTCAGAAAAAAGCCGAATCCGAGGATTTGGGCTGGTAAATACGGAAGGGGCTGTTAGAAAAGTATGTCGCTGCCACACCAGCGTGCGCGCTGGTTCGCAATGACAGAGCGTTTTCTAACAGCCCCTTGCGTTATACCGCGTACAGCAGCACGCACAGAAAATGCAGCAGGCTGCCGATATCTACAAAGATGTGGAATACGGAGTGCATCCATTTTTTCTTACTGCCAATGCCATAGAGCACGGCGCCGATGGTATAGGCAATGCCGCCCAAAAGCAGCAGCCAGAAGCCGCTGGGAGTTAAAACCTCCAGCACCACCTTGGCAAAGGGGATAATGGCCCAGCCCATGCCGATATAGCAGATCATGGAGAACACCCGATAGGCCCGCAGGTCAATGGCCGTGAGCACTGTGGCAATGACCGCCATGGTCCACTCAAAGCCGGAGAGCCCCCAGCCGAGCTTCGGATACACCGGCCGGATGGCCGACAGGGCAATCACCGTATAGGTGCCGCAGATGAGGAAATAGATGGTGCAGTGGTCAATGACCTGCATGACCTTCTTTCCCATGCCGGGCTTTAGCCCATGGTAAACACTGGATACGCTGTAAAGAGCGATCATGCAGAAGCCATAGATGGCCGAGCAGACCACACCGTAGATATTGCGGTGCAGCGCCGCAAAGGTAACGCACAGACTCAGGGCCGCCACGCCCATGGCCCCGCCCACAATATGCGTGACCGTATTCATGATTTCCTCGCCCACCGAATAGTTGGGCAGCATCCGGTCTGCCAGCTTTGTCCGCTTGAATGTCATAACACACACATCCTTTCCGGAAGCGCCGGTGCGTTTCCGTTCTTTTCTCTTTTCTCTCAGTATAGCAGCTTTTGCGTTTCTTTGGTACCTACAGCCGTGGATTCTACCCTCTACACAGCGGAGAGGCCGGGATTCTCCCCGCAGTAGAGTTCCGTTTTGCCCGATCTGGCCCATATTTCGGCGCTTTGGGGGCAAAGGCTCCCCGGTGAACGGACTTCCCTGTTCATTCCTCCAAAATGCGGCACCGGTGCGGAATGTGTGTTGACAAGCCTGGACTGCACGGAGTTCTCCTTCCACAATTGAGCCGCCAATTTTATGCAGGCTGCACAATTGTTAAGAAAATAATATCCGCCGCGCATAGTAACTTTGTCAACAATTGTTCATACTTTTTCCCTTCCGCTGTGCTATAATGATACAGACGGCGGGAGATGATCGACCGCCACGGAAAAGGAGATCGGAATGAACAATATCTTGTTTTTTTTGCTGCCGAAGGCCATGTGCGCATACCTGGACGAAGAGAGCACCATACGCCAGGCCATTGAAAAGATGGAAGCCGCCGGTTATTCCTCAATTCCCATTCTCAACAGGCGCGGAGAATACCGCGGCACCCTGACAGAGGGCGACCTGCTGTGGGCCCTGAAATATCTGTGCTTCATGGATATGCGTCAGGCCGAGCTGCACCGAATATCCGAGATTTCCCGCAGGAAAGACAATGTGCCCGTCCGCGTCACAACCTCCATGCACGACCTCATTGACCGGGCCTCCACCCAGAATTTCGTCCCCGTCGTGGACGACAAGGATGCCTTTATCGGCATTGTGACCCGCCGTTCCATCATCCAGTACTGCAAGCAAACCCTCTTCCCGGAGGATTGAGCCGAACATCCAGGCTTTGCTTTTCCGGATACCGGTACCAACTTAAGAATTTTACCCCAGTGGCCGATGTGGGCATCGGCCACTGCGAAAAAGGACAGATTCATCTCAAGCTGACGATATTGTCTTTCAGGTGATCCGTATCATCTTCATCCGTATAAAATAAGCAAATATAGAAAAAATAAACTGATACAAACGCAAGGAGCTTCTATGGAGCGCTACGACATTGCCATTATCGGCACCGGCCCTGCCGGTGTCTCTGCGGCCATTACCGCCAAGGTCCGGGGCAAGCGCCTGATTCTCTTCGGTGCTAAGGCCATGAGCGACAAGGTGGAAAAGGCCCATTCCATTCTCAATTACCCGGGACTTCCCAACGTCACCGGGGCCCAGCTGGCCCAGGCGTTCTCAAACCACCTGGAAAGCATGGACATTCCCATCACCGAAAAGCAGGTGACTGCCGTTTACGCCATGGGTGACTACTTCGCCATCCAGACGCCGGAGGAAATGATCGAAAGCCGCACCGTAATTCTGGCTGCGGGGGTCGTGACCGCCAAAGCCCTGCCGGGAGAAAATGAATTTCTCGGCCGGGGTGTAAGCTACTGCGCCACCTGCGATGCCCACTTCTACCATGGAAAAACCGTGGCTGTGCTGGGCTATTCGGCGCAGAGCTGCCGGGAAGCGGATTTCCTGGCGGAGACCTGCGAAAAGGTACTCTACTTCCCGGCTGCCCCCCATGAAGTCCAGGTTGGCGAGGGCGTCGAGGTCATCCGGGAAAAGCCCACCGCCATTCTGGGCGACCGTCAGGCCCGCATTCTGGAAACGAATTCTCAGAAGCAGTATGCTGTGGATGGGGTCTTCGTTCTGCGTGCCGCCGTGGCCCCGGAAAAACTGGTGCCGGGAATCGCTGTGGAGGAAAACCATGTCCGGGTGGACCTGCAAATGCGCACCAATCTCCCGGGCTGCTTCGCCTGCGGCGATGTGACCGGCCCCCCCTACCAATATATCAAAGCCGCCGGACAGGGCAATGTGGCCGCCCTCAGCGCCGCTGCCTATCTGGCCGAACAAAAGAAAAAGGAGTAACCCATTATGATCACCAAGATTACAAATAACGATCTGTCCGAAGCCAAGGAAAAGGAGCTTGCCGTGCTGGACTTCTCCGCCGCCTGGTGCGGCCCCTGCAAGATGCTTGCCCCTGTTCTGGAGCATCTGGCCGATGATATGCCCAATGTCAGCTTCTACAGCATCGATGTAGACGAAAACTTCCCTCTGTCCCATGAGTTCGGCGTTTCCAGCATTCCCTGCCTGGTGGTCCTGAAGCACGGCCAGGAGGTAGACCGCTCCGTTGGCTTCGAGCCCCAGCCCGCCATTCAGGCCTTCCTGGAAAAGCACCTGTAAGATCGGCTGTGCTCTCTCTGCGCCTGCTCCAAGGCGTATATCCACCAAGTTCTAAGGGCAGCACCGCCCAAAGCGGTGCTGCCCCGAATTTGATCAATGGCCCATTTCTGTCTATAGCCGAATTGCGCATTTGGTGGTATAGTTCCGGTATAAAGATAAAGGAGTGAGCTTTATGAAAGCCCTGTGGAAAAAGTTTCAGGTTAGCGCCATTGCCGTCAGCGTATGTATGCTGATTCTCGGCATTGTGATGCTGGTGTGGCCGGAGATCTCCGCCGTGACCATCTGCGTGATCCTTGGCGCGCTGTGCGCCGCAGCCGGTGTGTACAAGCTGGTTCGCTACTTCCGGCTTGGATTTGCGGGGGTGTTCTTCCGGTTTGACCTTGGGGCCGGTATTCTCTACATTCTGGCCGGTCTGCTCCTGCTGATCCATCCCCAGGATGCCACGGCAATTCTGCCCATGGCTGCCGGTATCTACATTCTCTTCGGCAGCGTCATGGATATTCAGACCGCTGTGGAGATGCACCGCTTCGGATTGGGCAACTGGGTTCTGTCTCTGATCCTCGGCATTCTGAATACCCTGCTTGGCTTCTACCTTCTGTTTAACCCCTTCAGCGGCGCCTCTGCACTGATGATGGCCGTGGGCATCTGTCTGATCGTTGGCAGCATTCAGAATCTCTATTCCGTCTTCTGCATCAGCAAGGCCATCCGCGACAGCAAGAAGGACCGGATCATTGACGTAGAGTGGAGCCCCATGGACTTCTGATTCCCCGTAAAAAACATCCACCCCATGCAGTTTGGGATGGATGTTTTTTTAGGATCGTTTTTCCCTGGCAACGACCACAAAACGCCCGTTGTCCGTATGGGATGCGCAGGTGAACAGGGTGATGAGCCGATCTCCCCGCTTGGCAGTCAGGCCCTCTTCCTTACAGGTAGCTTCTCTGCCGGGAACGGACACCTCCGTGTGCACGCCGGTTGCGGGAATCGTAATATTGTCCACGAGCACCTCGTCACAGGCAGAGCAGTACATCTGCTTTATTCCGCTTTTTACACAGGTAAACACATCTGATGCTGCATAAATGTTTCAACTCCTAGTATTGGAATTTTAAGGAACCTTTGAAAAGTCCACAGCAGACCGATCATCCGACGCAGAGGTTTTCAAAGGCTCCAGGAAAAAGCTGGCCTTCTTAAAAGGTTCGCACTCTCTGCTCTTCACATTATATACCAATTTTCAGGGAAACCTTGAACATTTTGTATTTTTTATATATGCGCTTACCGCTGCCGGAACGCAGGATAGCCTTCTTTTCATTTCGCAGTTGATTTTTAGACAAGTTTATGCTACAATTTGGATAATTGTTTCGGATGAAGCAAAGATTCTTATTGGAGATGACACCTATGTGCGGAATCGTTGGTTTTACAGGGAAGCATTCGGCCGCGCCGATTTTGTTGGACGGTCTTTCCAAGCTGGAATATCGGGGCTATGACTCTGCCGGTCTGGCCGTGCGGGATGGAACGGCGCCGGTGCAGATTGTCAAGGCCAAGGGGCGGCTGAAAGCATTGGAGGAAAAAACGGACTGCGGCCGCGCACTTCCGGGAGACTGCGGCATCGGCCACACCCGTTGGGCCACCCATGGCGAACCCAGCGAGGAAAACGCCCATCCCCACTGCTCGGACGACGGCAATGTGGTCGCCGTCCACAACGGCATTATCGAAAACTATCAGGAGCTGCGGGAAAAGCTCCTGCGCAAGGGCTATACCTTCTACTCCTCCACCGATACGGAAGTGGCCGTGAAGCTCATCGATTACTACTATAAAAAATACGCCCACACCCCTGTGGACGCCATCAACCACGCTATGGTCCGCATCCGCGGCTCCTATGCTCTGGCCGTGCTGTTCCGGGACTACCCCGGGGAGATTTACGCCGCCCGAAAGGACAGCCCCATGATTCTCGGCACCAAGGACGGGGAACAGTACCTTGCCTCGGATGTACCTGCCATTCTGAAATACACCCGCACGGTGTACTATCTGGGCAATCTGGAGCTTGCCCGCCTGACCCCCCAGGGCATCTCCTTCTTCAATCTGGACGGCGACGAAATTTCCAAAGAGCCTGTGGAGATCCTGTGGAATGCGGAAGCCGCCGAAAAAGGCGGCTATGAGCACTTCATGATGAAGGAAATCCACGAGCAGCCCAAGGCCGTGGAGGATACCCTGCGCTCCGTCTGCACGGATGGCTCCATTGATCTGGAAAAAACCGGGCTGACCAGGGATGCTGTCGCCTCCTTCCGACAGGTATGGGTTATCGGCTGCGGCTCTGCCTACCACGTGGGCGTGGCCGCCCAGTATGTGCTGGAGGATCTGGCAAAAATTCCCGTCCGGGTGGAGCTTGCCTCGGAATTCCGCTATCGGGACCCCCTTGTGCCGGAAAACACTTTGGTGGTTATCGTCAGCCAGTCCGGTGAAACCGCTGATTCTCTGGCCGCCCTGCGCAAGGCCAAGGAGCAGGGGGCCAAAACCCTGGCCATCGTCAACGTGGTGGGCTCCACCATTGCCCGGGAGGCGGACTACGTCTTCTATACTCTGGCCGGTCCGGAAATCGCCGTGGCAACCACCAAGGCCTACAGCGCCCAGCTGCTGGCCGTCTACGCACTGGCCATTGCCTTCGCCCAGGACCGCGGGCAGCTGACGGACGATCAGGCCGCCGCCCTGGTCCGGGAGTTGGAATCCCTGCCCGGAAAAATGGAGCGGCTGCTGGAGGACGAAGAGCGGATCCAATGGTTTGCCTCCAAGCAAATCGCCGCAAAGGATATCTTCTTCATCGGCCGGGGGCTGGACTATGCCATCAGCCTGGAGGGCAGCCTGAAAATGAAGGAAATCAGCTACATCCACTCCGAGGCCTACGCCGCCGGAGAGCTGAAGCACGGCACCATCAGCCTGATTGAACCGGGCACCCTGGTGGTGGGCGTACTGACCCAGCAGAAGCTCTATGAGAAAACCCTGAGCAATCTTCTGGAATGCAAAACCAGAGGTGCCTACCTCATGGCTCTGACCACCTACGGCAACTACAGCATGGAGGACAATGCAGACTTCGTCCTCTACATCCCCAAAACCGATCCCCACTTTGCCCCCAGCCTGGCAGTGATCCCCTTGCAGCTGCTGGGCTACTATGTCAGCGTCGCCAAGGGCCTGGACGTAGACAAACCCAGGAATCTGGCAAAGAGCGTCACCGTGGAATAAAGCAGCACCGCGCGATTTGGAAAAGCTCAAATCGCGCGGTGTATTTTTCATTTTGAGGGACGCTTTCTGCGCTTTTGGGCCCATTGCAAGCCATATTCCAGCAGCAGTATCCCTGCCGTAATTCCGGCACCCAAAAGGAGCACCCTTCCGCTTGCGGAAAATGCCGTATCCCGCACTTGCGCCAGCGCTAGAAACGCATCCGGGAAGGCGGCAAGTCCATTGAAAACGGCGTCCAGCGCAGTGCGGTAATGGGACAGCGCAAAGATGTTCCCCTCCGGCAGCAGGGAACCGGGCAGCAGGATCTTGCTGAGCGTCCCGGGCAGTAGGCACAGGCACAGCGCGGCCAAGGCGCCGTTCACGCAGCGCAGCAGCCCCGCTTTCGGCATCCGCCAGGCGGCGATCAGAAATACCAGCCCCGCCAGCAGTACCGCTGCTCCACCGGCAATTCGGGGCAGCTGGTTCAAAAACTGCTCCGTATCGCCCAAGCTGAAAATTCGTTCCGCAAAAACGGTCAGCTCAGAAGCGGTCTTTGCCCGCTGCTCCATAAAGGGAACCGGAAAGCTCCGCATTTCCATCAGCGCCGCGTTCCCTTTGGCCTCAAAGCCTACAGCCTCCAGGGGAAGCTGCGCATCCTTTGGAAGCTCTCCTTCGAAAATCAGCAGGTAAGTGTCGTCTCCCCGCTCCTGGGATTCCAGGAGCGACACCTCCTCCCCGGCCCTCGGCTGGCGGGTCGCGGAAAATACATAGGCCGTATCCGGATAGCCCGTAACATAGACAGTTCCGTCCCCCTGGGTCGTCCAGCCGCTGACCTCGCGGATGCGTTTGCCGCTTTCCCAGCCGGTGCCGTCGTAGATTTCGTACAGATGCAGCCCCTCCTGGTCCGCGAACAGCGAACGCGGCGGCAGCTCCCGGGTCACAGCCTCGTGGGCGGCTTTGGTGTTGACGGGTCCCTGTTCTACCTGGGTCATCATGGTGGCCTCGATCCAGCCGGACACGATGGTGCAGGCAATCAAAATGTACAGGATGAGGCTTCCGAAACATAGGGCTTGTTTTTTCATTTTTCTCCTCCCAGAGCGATGCCCTCTACCAGCTCCCGGTTAAAATAGGCGAACAGGAACAGGGGCGGCAGAGCGACCAGAATACAGCACACCAGCTGTACGGTGGGGTTCTCCGGCGGCACCGAAGCCAGAGCTACGGAAATGGGGTAGCGCCCGAAATCCTCCAGATAGACCATGGGCTGCTCCACCATATTCCAGCCGTCCAGGAAGGACAGCAGCAGCGTGCAGATCAGTCCTGCCCTGTTCATGGGTACCGCGATACGGCAGATCAGCTTCAGGGTCCCGCAGCCGTCCAGCCGGGCGGCTTCAATGATCTCGTTGGGCACGGCCTGGAAGCTTTGGGTCATAATGAAGGTGCCCAGAGGCACGAAGATCATGGGCAGCACCAGCGCGTAGTAGGTATCCAGCAGCCCAAGCTTGTCCAGCATGATGTAGTTGGGCACCAGCGTTACCTGCAGGGGCATAATCATCAGCACCATCAGCAGGAAGAACAGGACGTTCTTCCCGGGGAAGCGGCATTTGGCAAAGCCGTAGCCCGCCAGGGTGGATACGACTACCTGTCCCGCCGTGATGCACAGGCACAGCCCCAGGCTCTTCCAGAACCGCAGCAGATACTGTTCCTGGGCGAGAAATACCTGATAGTAATAGGAAAGCGTGAAGCCGTTCTGGGCGGAAAGCAGACTTTTGGCGAATACGTACAGGAAGGGAATCACGGAAAGCGCCGTCAGCAGAACGGCGGCAAAGGAGGAGAAATAAGCGGGGCGTTTACGCATCCTTGTATGCCTCCTTCCGCCTGACCCAGCGGTAGCTCAGGGCGAACAGCACCGTCAGAACCAGAAGCAGCAGCACGGAGGCCACCGCCAGCTTTGGGTAGTTCAGCTTGTCAAAGGCGTTGTTGATAAAGTGCTGGAGCATATAGATGCTCTGGTCCGGGTGCGTCCCGCCGATGAGAAAAATCTCCCGGAAGCATTTGAAAGCATTAATCAGGGAAAACACCGCGGCAAAAAACACACTGTACCACATCTGGGGCATGGTGATATAGCGCAGCTGCTGCCATGCCGTGGCGCCGTCCAGAGAGGCCGCGGCATAGTGATCCTCAGGGATCGTGATAAGGCCCGAGAGCAGCAAAATTACGCTGTAGCCCGTATTTTTCCACAGGTACAGGGCAATCACCACCCAGAAGGCCGCCTTGGAGTGAAGCCAGTCCGCTATGGGCAGCCCCAGGGTGTACAGCCCTTTGTTTACAAGCCCCGTCTGGGCAAACAGCAGCTCCACCAGCAGCACCGTGCCCACCACGGGCATAATGTAGGGCAGCAGCAGGACGGATTTCAGCGCCTCGTGCTTCCGCGCGTGGCTTTTCAGCAGCAGCGCGATGGCGTAGGACAGGAGAATAATCAGGGGAAGGGCCACAACCAGGAATTTCAGCGTATTGCCGAAGGCCAGCCGGAACACGCCGCTGCGCAGCATACTCCGGTAGGTCTCAATGCCGACGTATTCCCGGGATCTGCCCGTGCCCCGCTGGAAGGAATTTTGCAGCACCATCAAAAAGGGGACCGCGTAAAATAGCCCACAGCCCGCCGTCAGCGGCAGGACCAGAAGCAGTCCCTCCCGGGCGCAGCGCCGTGTATTTTTGGATACCTGTTTCATATACTTTAACCCTCCGCCAGATGCCACCACAGACCCTGATAGACCTGCTGTGCCAGCGCCTCAATGTCCGCGTCCGTGGGCGTCCCGTCAGCCTCGTTCAGCTGGGATAGTGCGTACTCCAGAGAATCCGCCCCGGAAATGGTCACGGGGAAGCGCACCTCGTCAATGTCCCAGGAAAGGGCGGGAATATCGGCGTCGGTGATCTGGAGGCTCATAATCGCCCGGCAGATCGAGGATGGCTTGGGCCGAATGATAAATTCACTTATGTCGCCTGCCCCCTGGCATTGGTATCTCAGGCAGTTCCATAGGGAGGCCGTGGAGCCAGTTACCAGCACGGGCCAGCTATTTTCTACCTGCCCGTCCGTCTGACTGTTCTTTGGTGCGTACGTTTTCTTGCGGAGCTGCGGACGATATAAACCGCCCTGGAATTCCTCCGTCAGGAATTCGCGCAGGAAGCGGTATGCCAGCTCCTGGTTCCGGCATCTGCTCCCGACTGCGCCGAAATAGGTAACGGCAGCCGCGATTTTGTTGTCGGAGGTCCGCATCGGGAGCATCCGCAGCGTGCGCCCGGATTGCTTCGCCACGGCAACGGACTCCAGCGCCCCAGTCAGATTGGATGTAAAAACGGGATACACCGTAAGCCCAAGCAGATTTTCAATCCAATGAATGCCGTGTGCGATATAGTCATAGGTGCTGTTAAAATCTTCAAAAGACCCAGTAAACGGATAAATAATATAGATGTCATCCTCGTCATTGGAGGAGGTCGATGTCAGCCATTGCTTGTACCTGGTATAATGGGTTTCCTCCCACGCGTCCATGATCGCCGTTTTCTGCCTTTGCCCGAGAAACGTGCTTTGCTGATAGGTGTGCAGATACCGCGCGATCTCTTCCACGGATATCTGCACTCGCTCGTGATCGTAGTCCAGACAGTTGGACAGCAGACGCGTATCAGTCGGGAGAGTCAGGCCGCCGGCGACCTCAGACCAGTTGTCCCGGGAGAGAAGATACTCCGCCATGGAAATGCAGTCGGTATTCAGCGCTTCCCCGTCAATGCCGCAGCGGTCAAAGTATTCCGGGATCGTCAGAAGGAGCGGGATGTCAAAGCGAAGCGGTAGGATAAGACGCTTGCCGGAGACGCATCCCGCAGCCATGACCTGCCGCTGAAAGCCCTCCTTTGGCAGCGCGTCGTCCTGACTGTAGTACGGCTCTGTGTCCGCGAAAAGGCCAACGCGCATAGCCTGCTCTATGTCCGAAAAAAGCGGTTCAACGGCTAAAGCTGAGGTCGAAATGTTTGCGGCGCGCTCGTCGTCATCGTCCAGCAGCAGCCGGTTTCCGGTGGGAAGGAGGTAGACGTCCGGCCCGTCTCCGGCCATGATCTTTGTCCGTAGGCGCTTCAGCCGGATTTCCCGTTCCTGCGGGTCTGTGGGGAGAATATCCAATTGGACGGTCAGACCCGGATTTTCCTTTTCCATGCGCTCGGCGATGATTTCCGCTTGGAGATTCATACCGTCCCTTGTGCTTTGCTCCGTCAGCACCCACAGGCTGGTCTGTTCCCGCGCGCCAGCCGCACCAAGACTGCCACAGCCGGACAATATACATAGGAGGATTGCCAGGATCCCCAAGAAAGTTCGTTTTCCTCTGCGCATTTCAGAAATTCTCCTTTTGTCCTTCGCGGAAGTACTATCCCTCCGCCAGATGCCACCACAGGCCCTGATAGACCTGCTGTGCCAAAGCGTCAATGTCCGCGTCCGTTGGCGTCCCGTCCGGCTCGTTCAGCTGGGAAAGGGCGTATTCCAGAGAGTCCGTCCCGGAAATGGTCACGGGGAAGCGCACCTCATCAATGTCCCAGGAAAGGGCGGGGATATCGGAATCCCGGAAGGACAATGCCCTTGCTGCGGCGCCGATCTGATGGGATTCCTTTCGCCCGGAAAAGGCCATTTTGCGGTTTTGATAACGCAGCGTCTCCCACAGAGCGGCGGCAGAGCCGGAGGCGCTGACGGGCCAGCTGTTTTCCACTTGTCCGGCGCACTGCACCTCTGCTTGGGGCCGCTTGCCGGAATCATTCTGCTTGGGGCGGTATGTGTCCCATTGGAATTCTTCATCCAGAAACTGCCGCAGAAAACCATAGCTCAGCTCCGGCTCTATGGTTCCGCTGCCAACGGCGCCCCAATAGGTCACGTTGGCTGTAACGGCCCCGCCGGAATCCCGCCAGGGAAAATAAAACAGCTCCCTTTTTTCGCCGTAAATGGATTCGTAGGTCTTGGCCACCGCCAGACTTTCCAGAGAATCCGCCATGGAGCAGGAGAACAGGGGAAAGCCCTTGGTACTCCAGTGAATGTCCTCGCTTACGTAGTTTGACAGTGTATTGTAGGAACGGATCGTCCGGAACAGGTCCCTGTTTGGTTCCTCCAGAATGGATTTCCACATTGGATCCTCCACATAGGACATCGTTTCAGTAAGGGCGGCCTGCAAAAGCATCTGTTCCCCGGGAATCGCGGCGGAGCGCCAGCGCTGGTACAGACGCATATAGTCCGCCAGCGTTTTAGGGGATAGCAGAAGCTGCTCCTGCTCGTAATCAAAGGCATCGGAAAGCAATGTCAGGTCGGCGGGCAGTTGTACTCCGGCGCAAATGGGGGCACTGCCCGCCCATTCCAGAAGTGTCCAGACCAATTCAGGACCGCCGGAGGTCAGTTTTTCCCGGGAAATGCCATAGTTGTCCCATAGCTTCGGGTCTGTGCAGATCACCGGAATGTTGAAGCGCAGGGGCAGCACGTAGCGCCGGTTTCCCACCGTTCCGGCATCCATGATCTCCCGCTTCAGCGCGGCGGTATCCACCGCCGGATCCCCGTCATAGAACGTGGTCAGATCCAGAAACTGCCCGGACCGCATGGCCTGGTTCACATCCAAAAACAGCGGCTCTATCTCCGTATTGCGGGTCAGCCGGTGGAGATGCTCGTTTGTGTAGTCCGTTGTCAGGGTGTTTCCGGTGGGCAACAGAAACACATCCGGGCCATTGCCGGACATGATCTTGGTACGAAGCTGCTTCAGGGTGATTTCCCGCTCCTGCGGGTCCGTGGGAAGAATATCCAGTTCTACGGTCAGGCCCGGATTATCCTTTTCCATGCGCTTGGCAATGATTTCCGCCTGAAGATTCATTCCGTCGGAGCAGGAAGCCTCTGTAACGACCCAGAGAACCTGTCCTGTTTTGGAGACAGTGCGCCGTGCACTGCAGCCGCAAAGAAACAGAAGATGTATGAATAGCAGCAGATAAAAGAACGTTGTTTTCATCTTCGGCCTCCTTGAAATTCAGAAATAGCGGAAGCGCTCAAAAGCTCCCGCTATTTCTTGGATTTGCTCAGTTTTCAGTTTACAAAATAAGACAACCGTCCGCACACAGTACATTCCGCTTTGGTGTAACGTGGGGTTGTGTCAGTCATCCCTCGAAAAACCGTCGGTCCACCACAATAATTGCATGGGCCAATAGCGTATCGTGGTGCGGCCATGGCAGGCAGGACGAGAACGGACATCAGCAGGATCAGGGCCAGGGCCAGGGTGAACAGCTTTTTACAGGTTTTCATACACATGCCTCCTATGTTTTTACCAGAGTGTAAATTTTCAACGAGACGCAATGTAGAATCTCACCTGAGTGTATAATAGCACGGTTTTGTTGCTTTGTCAAGAAAAAGTTTTTGGTAGCGCACATTTGTCTTTTGATAATGCACTATCCCTCCGCCAGATGCCACCACAGGCCCTGATAGACCTGCTGGGCCAGTTCGTCTATGTCCGTATCCGTAGGCGTCCCGTCTTCCCCGTTCAGCTGGGGCAGGGCCGCTTCCGGAGCGTCCGTACCGGCAACGGTAATAGGGAAACGGACTTCGTCAATGTCCCAGGACAGGGCCGGGATCTCCTCATCCCGAAATTGCAGAGCCCTTGCCGCCGCGCCAACCTGGTTGGACTCCTTCCGCTCGGAATAGACCGTATCCCGGTTCTGATAGCGCAGGGTCTCCCACAGGGCCGCGGCAGAGCCAACCGTCCGGACCGGCCAGCTGTTCTCCACCTGCCCGTGACACTGGATCTCTGCGATCTCCTGCTTTTTCTGGGTATCCTCTCTGGGGCGGTATTGGTCCCACTGGAATTCCTCCTCCAGGAATTGCCGCAGGAAGGCATACCCCAGCTCCGGCACTTTCGTTCCGCTGCCGAGGGCTCCCCAGTAGGTCACACTGGCCGTCACGCATCCGGCAGAACCCCGGAAGGGATAGCAGGCCAGGTTCCGCTCCTCTCCATAGATAGAAGCATAGGTTTTTTCCACAGCGAGGGTTTCCAGCGCCTCTGCCATGGTGCAGGAATACAGCGGGAAGCCCCCGGTGCTCCAATGGACATCCACGCAGATGTACTGGGAAAGATCGTTGAATACGCCAATAGACTGGCAATTATCCCGAATCGGCCCTTCCAGAACCCAAAGCCGGAGCTCGTCCAGCCCGGACAGATACGCCTCGATTGCCGTATCCACCAGCGCCTGCTCCCCGGGGACAGCCGCCGCACGCCAGCGCTGGTACAAGCGCATATAGTCCGCAATGGTTTGCTGAGTTGTCTGGAGCGTTTCCGTGTCGTAATCAAAGGGCTGCGAAAGCAGGCTGAGGTCTGCCGGAAGCCGCAGACCGGTGACGATATTGTCATCTCCTGCATTTTCCATCAGTGTCTGAGAAAGGGTCAGTCCATCGGACCCCAAAAGAGCCTCCGATAGGCCGAAGCGCTCCCAAAGGTCCTTGTCGGTAAACATCACCGGGATGTTGAACCGCAGCGGCAGCACATAGCGGCGGGAGTTGACAGCCCCCGCGTCCATGACTTCCCGCTTCAGCGCAGATATTTCCAGCGCATCGTCCTTTTCATAATAGGCGCTGATGTCCAAAAATTGCCCGGAGCGCATAGCCTGAACCACGTCCAGAAACAGCGGTTCCACCTGTGTTGTTTGGGTTACCCGGTGGTGATATTCATTTACATAATCCGTTGTGAGCGTACCGCCGGTCGACAGCAGATAGACATCCGGCCCCGCTCCGGACATAATTTTTGTCCGAAGCTGCGTTAGCCGGGCCTCCCGCTCCTGCGGGTCCGTGGGAAGAATCTCAAGCTCCACCGTCAGTCCGGGATTTGCCTGCTCCATGCGCCTGGCAATCATTTCCGCCTGGTAATTCATGCCATCGGAGCAGGAAACCTCCGTCACCACCCAAAGCTTTTTTGTCTCCACCTGCTTCTGCGCGCACCCGCAGAGCCCCGCAAGCATGAAGGCAGCCAGTATGCTGCACAGCGTTCTTTTCATATGCGGCCTCCCATCCGGTATCGACCATTTTCCATATTCGAAAATTGTGCAAGAGCAGCTGGTCTGTCTTGCACATTTCGCTTATAGGCTTACAAATATATGCTACCAGAAAGTACCATGTTTGTCAACGGCACAGGCTGAAAACATCATTTTCCGTTTACGTCATTGACAAAACAGGAAAATGAAACAGTGTGATTGCTCAAAAAGACACGTCCGGGAAGTTGTTCCGTAAAAACTTTTTATACAGCTCCACGGAATAGCCCCTCTCCATGATCACCGCTAGCTGATAAGCCTGAATTGCGGATGTTCGGGCGGCTTCCAGATCGCCGTCGCGCTTTCTGCGGACCAGCGACCAGGCCCGATTGTATAGCAGTCCATGCATATATGTACAACGTCCCGTTTCGCGAGAAATTCGAATGCCCTGGTCAGCAATTTCTATACATTCATCAAATCTCCCTGAGCTTCCCAGACACTTGGACAGGTTATAAAGGATCATAGGCTGTGTTCTCAGAATTTCTTCTGGGTTTACAACATGGTGCTCATAATACACCTTCAAGCCGTATAAAATCCGAATAGCCTCTTCCGCATTGCCCATCTGAGAATAGGATACCGCGATATTGTTCAGGAGAATGATCTCTTCAAAGGAAATCACCTTTGGCAGCTTGCCATCTTCATATTTCGGGTAAGTGAGTTTTATTGCGCTTTCAAAGATTTCCAGGCGCTGCTGCGGTGTGTAGGAAGCTGTATTTACCATCGTATCACACATCAAAATGAACTGCCGCTCGATGTTCGATGGACTGGGGATATCCTGTACATACTGTGAAAGAAGCATTTTCGCCTTCTCCAAATGATTCAGCATGATCTCCTGACGGATTTGAAATTTCAGTTCATGCAGGTGCAATTGTCGTTCATCTACAAAATTATCCAGCATCGTATCGGAATAGCCCAATCGCTGCAGAAGCATTTCAAAATGCTCCCGCGTGGGCATACGATCTCCATTTTCAATTCTCGACAGCGTAGGGACAGAGCAGATCCCATCTGCAAGCTCCTCCTGGGTATATCCCAGCTCTTCCCGTTTGCTTTTAATGATCGGTCCAAATTGAAAAATCGCCATTTTGCATCTCTCCCGTATTTATTTGTATATGCGCAAAAAGCCGCTTCAAAATGAAGCGGCCTTGCTTTATTTGTGTTGGCTTTACCTATCTTCCCGGCAAGTCACCCTGCAAGTATTGTCGGCGCAAGCGAGCTTAACTTCTGTGTTCGGGATGGGAACAGGTGGACCCTCGCTGCAATCAAAACCAACTTATGTGGTGGCCTTTAAGCCACTTTTATGTCAAAGGCTTTTGCCTGTGACCTCTGGATTATAGCGCTTTCGCGCCATAATGTCAAGAGAATTTTTCTCTTGAAGAAAAGAAGTGGTGACCCGTACCGGATTCGAACCGATGTTAAAGGCGTGAGAGGCCTCTGTCTTAACCACTTGACCAACGGGCCATTTGGTGCGCCTTCAGGGACTCGAACCCGGGACCCACTGATTAAGAGTCAGTTGCTCTACCAACTGAGCTAAAGGCGCATATTTCTATAGAAATCGTTCCGCTGACAACTCACTGCGTCTACAGTCGCAATAAATTGCTCCGCCCTCCGCTAAGAGCCGCCTTCGGCGGTTGCTCCGGGCACAGCCTGCGGGCTAGTACCAACTGAGCTAAAGGCGCATAGATAATTCCATATACCTTGAAAACTGAACACTGTGCTTTTTGCAATCCTTCGAAAGCTCACTGAGCCTGCGCTTTGGTCAAGCTTTCGGCTTATTAGTATCAGTCAGCTCCATGCATTACTGCACTTCCACCTCTGACCTATCTACGACATAGTCTACGTCGAGCCTCAGTGGAGATCTTATCTCAGGGGGAGTTTCACGCTTAGATGCCTTCAGCGTTTATCTCGTCCATACGTAGCTACCCAGCCGTGCCCTTGGCAGAACAACTGGTACACCAGAGGTATGTCCATCCCGGTCCTCTCGTACTAAGGACAGCTCCCTTCAAATCTCCTACGCCCGCAACAGATAGGGACCGAACTGTCTCACGACGTTCTGAACCCAGCTCGCGTGCCGCTTTAATTGGCGAACAGCCAAACCCTTGGGACCTAATTCAGCCCCAGGATGCGACGAGCCGACATCGAGGTGCCAAACCTCCCCGTCGCTGTGGACGCTTGGGGGAGATCAGCCTGTTATCCCCAGGGTAGCTTTTATCCGTTGAGCGATGGCATTTCCACTCACATACCACCGGATCACTAACTC